>ERZ825137.3070-NODE-3070-length-18443-cov-3.573526_pt1 | contig 18443 bp, 15 predicted proteins | sample MGYA00519873_ERZ825137 | MGnify/ENA primary metagenome ERZ825137 (study PRJEB31778, sample SAMEA3449190) | human gut metagenome | biome: human gut; feature: human-associated habitat; material: faeces | place: United Kingdom | collected 2010/2012 ...
GAAAAATGGAAATTATAATGTGATCCAGATTGATCCGGATTATGTCCCAGAACCAATTGAGCATAAAGACGTATTTGGAATTACATTTGAACAGGGAAGAAATGAATTACAGATCACAGAAGATTTCTTTTCAAATGTAGTTACCGATAATAAAGTACTTACTGATGCAGCGAAGATTGATCTTGCAATTGCTATGATTACTTTAAAATATACACAGTCTAATTCCGTATGTTATGTGAAGGATGGACAGGCAATTGGTATCGGTGCTGGGCAGCAGTCACGTATCCATTGTACACGTCTTGCCGGACAGAAGGCAGATAACTGGTGGCTGAGACAGTCTCCACGGGTGATGAATCTGAAGTTTAAAGAGAACATCAAACGTGCGGACAGAGACAATGCGATTGATGTCTACATGGGTGATGAATACATGGATGTTCTGGCAGATGGTGTATGGGAAAATACATTCGAAGAGAAGCCGGAAGTATTTACAAGAGAAGAAAAACGTGCATGGCTGGATAAACTTACAGATGTAGCACTTGGATCAGATGCGTTCTTCCCATTTGGTGATAACATCGAACGTGCACATAAGAGTGGTGTGAAATATATTGCGCAGCCAGGTGGATCTGTAAGAGATGACCATGTAATCGCAACTTGTAATAAATACGATATGGTAATGGCATTTACCGGACTTCGTCTGTTCCATCATTAATTCGTTTCAATAAAAAATCAGAAGATAGGTTGCTCCATAATTATTTATTAGTTGTGGAGCACGGATCCTCCTACTTTGAGTAGAAAGAGAAGATTTCAGTGGATATCTTCTCTTTTTTTAGTTCACTTCAATAAGTTTTTCCAAGTTTAGTATAATTTTTATGGTGTATGAAATATTTAGTGAACAAAGTAATAGAAATTAACTATAAAGATATTGATTAAATGAAAATAAAGTGGTATACTAGAATCAACAAAATAAAGCGCTTTATAAAGAAAAATACTTGTAAATGAAAAAATGGTAGCCTGTGTGGTAAACCAGAATAGGGGGCGAAGAGTAAGATGAAAGAAATGAAATTAACACTTGAATTTGTGAATATTCAAGATATCCAATTTGGTGAAGTGACTCAGGTAAAAAATCATCTATTGGAGATTAATAAAGAGGAGTTGATTCAATATCTGCAAGATGAAAGATTTAAATCTATTGATATTGAGTTAGCCAGACCAGGTGAATCAATTAGAATTATTCCAGTAAAGGATGTAATAGAACCACGAATTAAGTGTGATGAGGAAGGAAATGCATTTCCAGGTTTTTTAGGAGATTGCGAAGGAACTGGTGAAGGTGTCACAAAAGTTTTAAAAGGAGTTGGAGTTGTTACAACTGGTAAAATTGTAGGTTTTCAAGAAGGGATTATTGACATGACAGGGCCGGCAAGTGAAGTGTGTTATTATTCTTCCCTTAATAATGTTGTCATTGTGGCTGAAAAAAGGGAAAACTTGTCACCTGTTGAGCATGAGACAGCAATCCGCTTGGCGGGGATTAAAGCAGCAAAGTATTTAGCTTCTTGTGCTGTGAAGGTTAAAGCTGATAAAATAGAAGACTATAAATTGGATAAAGTAGAAAAACCATTACCGAAGGTGGCTGTTTTGTTTTTGGCAATGGCACAGGGATTGCTTCATGATAATTATGTATATGGAGTGGATGCAAAAAAATTGCATACAACGTTATTACATCCTAATGAATTGATGGATGGTGCGTTGGTAAGCGGAAATTGTGTGGTTGCATCCAATAAATATACAACGTATGACCACCAGAATAATCCACTTGTTAAAGAACTATATAAACGTCATGGAAAAGATTTGGAATTCAAGGGCATTATATTTACTCCATCTTGTCCAGGGTTAGCGGATAAAAAAAGATGTTGCACAGGAGCAATCAATATTGCAAAATTGTTGGATCTCGATGGATTGCTTTTACCAGAAGAGGGTGGTGGAAATCCAGAAGCAGATTTAATGATGTTATGTAGAAATGCGGAGAAAAGTGGTATTCGTACAGTTATGATTGTTGGAGCAATTGGTGAGGAAGAAGCGATTACTGATTCTACACCAGAAGCAGATGCAGTAATTAATGTGGGAAGCAGAATTGAAAAAATGCATTTACCAAAAATGGATAAGGTAATTGGGCATGAAGAACAAATTAAAATATTAGCGGGTGGTTCTGCTGAGAGTATTTTACCAGATGGAAGTTTATATGTAACAGTTTCAAGCATTATGAGTATGCATAATGGTATGGGAATGACAAAACTTACATCAAAAGTGTATTAAAAGGAGGTGCAGGATATGCGGATTGTTCATTATATTAATCAATTTTTTGGACAGATTGGTGGAGAAGAAGTGGCAGATTATCCATTGGAGGTAAGAGAAGGATGTGTGGGACCGGGAGTCGGTCTTCAGAAAGCATTAGGAGACTCTGCACAGATTGTGGCAACGATTATATGTGGAGACACTTATTTTGTGGAACATAAAGAAGCGGCGGAAAAAATTAAAGATATTTTGAGGGAAAAAAGAGCAGACTTGTTTGTTGCCGGTCCAGCTTTTTTGGCAGGTCGTTATGGTGTTGCATGCGGAGAAGCATGTAAAAGTGCATATGAGATAGGCATTGAAGCGGTTTGTTCTATGAATGAAGATAATCCTGGAGTGTTGATGTACAGAAGATATGCATATATTTTGCCATGTGGAGACTCTGCACGTTATATGACCTCGACAATAAAGAATATGTCAGAATTTATTATGCGTATTGCAAGGAATGAAATGATCGATGAACCGAAAAAAGATGGATATATTCAGAGAGGTATTAGAAAGGTATTTATGTCAGATAAAACAGGTGCAGAACGTGCAGTAGATATGTTACTTGACAAAATGTCTGGAAAATCTTATAAGACAGAGTTGCCTATGCCAATATTTGAGAAAATAGAACCAAGCCCTGCAATTAAGGATATAAAAAGCGCAACTATCGCATTAATTACTACCGGTGGACTTGTTCCAAAAGGAAACCCAGATCGACTCGAGGCTTCCGCAGCAATGAAATATGTTGTGCATAGACTTGAAGAGTATGGTGGCGCAGAACTGCCAAACGCAGAAACAGTACATGGGGGATATGATCCGATATATGTTAATGAAGATGGAAAGAGAGTATTGCCTGCAGATGTACTAAAAGATATGGAAGATAGAGGTGATATTGGTCATTTATATAACAAGGTTTTTGTTACCACCGGAACAGCAATGCCGACAGTGAGGGCAAAAGAATTTGGAAAAGCAATTGCAGAAGAATTGATGGCAGAAAAAGTAGATGGTGTTATTTTAACTTCGACTTGAGGAACATGTACTCGTTGCGGAGCAACGATAGTAAAACAATTAGAAGCGGCAAAGATTCCGGCAGTACATATTTGTACCGTTACACCTATTTCTAAGTCAGTCGGAGCGAATAGAATCGTTCCAGGAATTTCTATTCCTTATGTGGTAGGAAATCCGAATGTATCAAAAGAAGAAGAAAAGAAGGTTAGAGAGAGAATTATTTCTGTTGCGATAGAAGCATTACAGACTGATATTGTACAACAGACGATTTTTAAAGTAGATTAGTGGAAGGAGGAGTAGGAATGAGTGATAAAGAACAAAAGAGAGAAATTAGTTTTTTAGAATCATTTATATTAGTTCTTATATTTGTCATGATTTTTATATTTGCTAGTGGACGTTTTCCAACAGGTATGGCAATACTGCTATGTGCATTGGTTTCAGCTGCTTATGGTGTTTTGAAACTAAAAATCAGTTGGGAAGCAATTTATACGAGTATATTAAAGATGTTTTCCAAAGGGATGTCAGCCGTAATCATACTTCTCATGGTTGGTTTGATTAGTGCATCTTGGTTAGCAAGTGGTACGATTCCAGCATTGGTTGTGATGGGATTGAAGATATTAACTCCAGGAACATTTTTAATTGCAGCATTTATTTCTTCGGCAATTGTATCCATTGCTACAGGCTCATCATGGACGACTTGTGCGACAGTAGGTGTGGCACTTATGGGGGTTGCAAATGGAATTGGCGTCCCTGTAGGAATTGCTGGTGGAGCGATTGTAAGTGGATGCTGGATTGGAGATAAATGGAGTCCGCTGTCAGATACGACCAATTTAGGAGCAGCAATGACACAAGAAGATGTACTTGATGTGTGGAAAAAAATGATTCCGACAAGTGGTCTTGGCGGTTTGCTTGCAGCGGTCATATTTGCATTTATGGGTCTCAAATATGCAGGAAACGGAATGGACAAGGAAAAGATTCAATTTCTGATTGATGGAATCAGTGCTCAATATCATATTAATTATCTGTTATTATTGCTTCCGATTATTGTTGTAGTTTTTTTGGCAGCAAGGAAAAAACCAGTTCTTCCGGTTTTGGTATTAGGAGTATTATTAGCACTAGGAATCGCAGTTTTTTATCAGGGAAAGGATCTTGGAGAATTATTGAAGGCTCTTTATAATGGTTATGCGACAAACACAGGTATTCCAGAGATTGACAAGCTTTTAACAGGCGGGGGAATGTTGAGCATGATGGGTATTATGTTGATTATCTTCTGCGCATTTATCCTGGCTGGAGTTTTGGAAGAAGTTGGTATTATGAGCGCATTAATATCAAAAATGGGTAAAATCACAGGAAACAGAGGAACACTTGTCTTGGCATCTTATATTTCAGCAGTATTATGTACATATTTAGGTGGAACAGCATACACAGGTGTTGTTTTAAATGCAGGAATGTTTGAAAAGCCATATAATGATTTAGGAATGGATAAACTCACTATGGCAAGAACCTTATTGGAAGGGTCAGGGCATACCAATGCATTAGTACCTTGGTGTGGAAGTCATGTTTTGATTGTATCTACATTAGGTATCACTTTTAAAGACTTTTTACCATTTTACTATTCATTTTGGGCTTCCTCTATTCTACTGATTATCTATGGATTTACAGGATGGTTTATGACCAAAAAAGCATAGAGAGGGTGAGGTGTTATGAAAGAAATCCCGAAAAGAGAGGCAAAGTTCTGGGAATCTATTATGGCAATTCTACAAATGGCTGTAATTGTTGCAATAGGATATATTTATTTTCATATTCGTATTGAAATTTTGATGATTTTATCAGCAATAGTGGCGGGGATTTTAGCAAAAAAAATAGGCTATACTTATATGGAGTTGGAAGGTGCAATCTGTGAAAAAATAATGAGAGCAACTCCGGCAATATTAATTATATGGATGATAGGAATTGTAATTGCATCATTTATGTTTAGCGGGTCTATTCCGATGGTCATCTATTATGGATTAAAGCTTTTACGTCCTCAATACATATATGTATGTAGTTTCCTTGTGTGTGCAATTCTTTCAATTGTAACAGGGACCTCGTGGGGGTCAGCAGCAACAGGTGGGGTAGCTATGATGGGCGTGGCAGCAGGATTTGGAATCCCGCTACACATTACTGCAGCTTCTGTAATATGTGGAGCTTTGGTAGGAGATAAATTATCACCATTATCAGAGACAACTAATTTAGCACCTATGTGCTGTGGAACAAGTATTTATAGTCATATTAAGTCTATGTTATGGACAACATTGCCAGCAAGTTTTTTATCGCTTTTGTTTTTTTGGATTTGTGGGAAAAGGATTTTTATTTCTTCAAATGAATTTCCGGCAAGTGCGATAGATATGATGCAATCATTAAATAAGATATATAATTGGAATTTTTTGTTGATTTTGCCATTTATTATTCTGCTTTTTGGTGCTTTCTTAAAAATTCCTCCCGTTTTAGTTATGATTATCTCATCAGCAATAGCGTTTTTTTTAGGAGGTGTTATTCAAGGATTTCCAATTGTACAAGGGATTGCAAGCGGAGTAGAAGGATTTTCAGTATCTTTGGTATATGATGGAGAAATTGCGGAGGCGATAGGGATATTATTAAATCGTGGTGGCATGAAATCAATGGCAGGTATAGTAATAGTAGTATATTGTGGATATGCTTATGCGGCAATTATAGATAAAGCCGGTTTTTTGAAAATTGCTACTAGGCCGTTGTTACAACATTGTCAAACGAGAGTGGCATTAGTTGGTAGCGCATTGTTTATTAATTTCTTGATTGCAGCATGTGCAGGTTCTTCTTATCCGGCCTTTATTATTACCGGAGAAATGTTTAAAGAGGAATTTGAAAAAAAGGGAATGCCGGCATCGGTTTTATCTAGAACGTTGGAAGATTCTGGAACGATGATGTTACCGCTTGTTCCATGGAGTGCGGCTGGTGCGTTTTATGTGGCAACATTAGGTGTCGAGGTATTCGGAAGGAATGGATATGCCTTATATAGTATGAATACATATTTAAATCCAATTATGGCAATGATACTAGCTTTGCTTGGCATCGGAATGTATAAAAAAGGAGATAATACATAAGATGAATATTAGGGGCGTGTGAAAAACTTGTGTTTTTTACATGCCCTTTTTAAGGAAATAATTGTTGTAAACGTAAAGGGAAACTGCTATTCTAGTAATGTGTTATATGTATGAGAATGTGTTATTGATGGAGGAAAATAAGCTTGGAGAATATTCGTATCGAAGAACAGATTGTACAGGATATCAAAGATAAGATTTTATCTGGTGTATTATCGGAAAATACAAAAATAAGCGAGAGAGAACTTTGTGAAATATATAATGTTACAAGACCAGCGGTTCGAATTGCAATTGATCGGTTGAAAGAAGAAAAGTGGTTATATGTGAGAGCTAAATCAGGAACATATGTTGCTCCAATTGATAAAAAGACGATAGAAGAATCTTTTCAGGTCAGACTCTTGATTGAACCGAAATTATTAATTTGGAATATAGCAGAATTGACAGCGCAAGACATTGAACGATTAAAATATAATACCCAAAGAATGAAAGTGGCAGAACATGAAGAATATGCATATCGAGAATTAGATAATCATACAACGATAAAAGAAAAGACTAAAAATAGTATTATAGTGAATATGTTAGATAACATGATGGACAATATACTTAGAATTACTTCTAAAACATCTGTTACAGAAGAAAGAAGACATGCTAGTATTCGTGAATGGGAACAAATAATACATTATATAGAAGTGCGTGATGGAGACATGGCGAGTCAGATGATGGTATTGCATTTGATTAATACAGCAGATGAATTTTGGAATAATTATAAATAAAGAAAAGAAGTATCAAGAGTGTGTACTCATATGGTAGGAAGAAGTCCTGGCGAGCCAGCGCATTATTGAAAGGAGCTTTTCATTTGGGCTTATACTGTTCTGTGTGGGATTGTGTTTGACTTTAATTTATATTATTTGGTGGTAAAGGAAAATGACTTTAGCAGAGATAAGAAAAGAGATTGATCGGATTGATCCTCAGATAAAAGAATTGTTTCTCCAGCGGATGGAGGCTGCGAAACATGTAGCTGAGGTAAAATATGCGTCAGGTGATGAAATCTATAAGGCAGAGCGGGAGGCAGAAATTCTTGCGCGTCTGTCGGAAGATGTTGCACCGGAGCTGAAAATAGAGTATACTGCATTTGTGCGAAAGATGATGGAAGTTGCCAGAAAATACGAGTATGGTCTGATTTATGACTGGAATCCGGAAGTGGTTCAGCCCATTTTGGCAGAGGCAGAAGAAAGCGGTAATGGATATGTGAAAATGGAGCTGACAAGACCGAATCAACTAAATGGTGCATCAGCAATTCTCACGATGATTGGGGATTATGGTTTTCATATGAAGGATTTCAAGGTGCTGGAAGAGAGTCAGGAAGAAGCACGGTTCCGGCTTGTTATTCGTGGGGAACTTCAGGATGAAGCAATGAAGAAACTGCTTTATCAATTATCAAAAGAATCCAAGAATTTTCATGTGTTGTAGTGGAAAGCGAGGAAGTACAAATGGCAGCAAAAAGTTTCATTTCAGAATTTAAGACATTTATCAGCAGGGGGAATGTAATGGATCTGGCAGTCGGTGTAATTATCGGTGGCGCATTTCAGACAATCGTATCGTCTCTGGTAAATGATATCGTTATGCCTATAATCAGCCTGATTACAGGAGGAATTGATTTTTCTGCATGGAAGATTCAGCTTGGAGTGGGTGAAAATGCAGCATCCATCAATTATGGAAACTTTATTACGGCAGTAATTAATTTTCTGTTGATGGCACTGGTTATCTTCTGTTTTATAAAATTAATGAACCGGTTGAACGCGGAGTTTACAAAGAAACAGGAAGCAGAACCGGAAGCACCTACTACAAAGGTATGTCCATTCTGCAAATCAGAAGTGAAGATTGGCGCAACAAGATGTCCACACTGTACATCTGTATTGCCTGCAGAAGCGGAAGAATAAAAGCAATATAAGAAGACCCCAGAGAACATTTGGGGTTTTTTGTGCATAAGGATATGTGCATAAGAACTTGTGCATAGGAACATATGTATAGACCAAATGATAAGGTAAGTATAATGAAAAAAGAAGATGCGTATAAGAGAATTGCTCAAGAACTGATAATGAGCACAGGTGCATTTGAATGGGCGGAGAGAAAGGGAATGGAATTCCAGAAGCTGATGACCTATTATCAATGTGCCCTTATGGAAATAGAAACCAAGTTCCGCGTTCTGGATGAAGAATTTTCACTTCAGCATGACCGGAATCCCATTAACAGTATTAAATGCAGATTAAAGAAGATTCCGAGTATCAAGGAAAAGATGGAAAGAAAGGGGATTCCGATTTCCATTTCTGCAATTGAAGAACATTTGAATGATGTGGCAGGGGTAAGGGTTACATGCTCCTTCCCGGAGGATGTGTATAATCTGGCAGATGCACTTCTAAAACAGGATGATATCACATTAATAGAGAAAAAAGATTATATCCAGAATCCAAAGGAGAATGGATATCGGAGTCTGCATTTGATTGTTGCTGTTCCGATTTTCCTGCACAGTGAGAAGCGTAGCATGAAAGTAGAAATCCAGCTTCGGACCATTGCAATGGATTGCTGGGCGAGCTTGGAACATCAATTGCATTACAAGAAAACGAATGAGTTTACAAGTGCCATGGAACAAGAGCTGCTTGAATGTGCAAGATTGAGCAAAGAATTGGATGCGAGAATGGACAGATTAAGGAGAGAAGCCGGTGTTTAGGGTGCAGTGCTTGACAAAGCAGACCGGTATTTCTAAAATAGAAAGAAGAGGAAGAAAAGGGCAGAGAACTGACCCATAAATAATAGAGAGGAACGGATAATGGAAAAGATTATATTAACAGGTGACCGTCCGACGGGAAGACTTCATGTAGGACATTACGTTGGGTCATTAAGGAGAAGAGTAGAATTACAGAATTCGGGAGAATATGACCGGATATTCATCATGATTGCAGATGCACAGGCACTTACAGATAATGCAGATAATCCGGAAAAAGTAAGACAGAATATTATAGAAGTAGCACTGGATTATTTGTCCTGCGGACTTGACCCGGAAAAATCAACTATTTTCATTCAGTCCCAGGTTCCGGAACTTACAGAATTATCATTTTACTATATGAATCTGGTAACTGTTTCGAGACTGCAGAGAAATCCAACGGTAAAATCTGAGATTCAGATGCGGAACTTTGAGACGAGTATTCCGGTGGGATTCTTTACCTATCCGATTAGTCAGGCTGCTGATATCACTGCATTTAAAGCAACTACAGTACCGGTTGGGGAAGACCAGCTTCCAATGATCGAACAGTGTCGTGAGATTGTGCATAAGTTTAACAGTACTTATGATGAAGTGCTGATAATGCCGAAAGCACTGATTCCGGAAAATGAAAGCTGCTGCCGTCTGCCTGGAATTGATGGCAAAGCAAAGATGAGTAAATCTCTTGGTAACTGTATTTATTTATCTGATACAGAAGAAGAAGTACAGAAAAAGATTATGAGTATGTACACAGACCCGAATCACCTCAAGGTTTCTGACCCGGGACAGGTAGAAGGAAACTGCGTATTTACTTATCTGGATGCATTTTGTAAGGAAGAACATTTTGCAAAATATTTACCGGAATATCAGAATCTGGATGAACTGAAAGACCACTATAGACGAGGCGGTCTTGGTGATGTGAAAGTAAAGCGTTTCTTAAATGCGGTTATGCAGGAAGAACTTGCACCGATTCGTGCCAGAAGAAAAGAATTAGAGAAGAAAATCCCGGATATATATGAAATCCTTCGGACAGGAAGCGAAAAGGCTGAAAAAGTTGCAGCCCAGACTCTGAAAGAAGTGAAAGATGCAATGAAGATTAATTACTTTGATGATAATGATTTGATTGAAGAACAGGCAAAACGTTTTCAAACAGAAAATTAATGAAAAAGGAGTAAAACAATGGGAAAATATTTTGGAACAGACGGATTCCGTGGAGAAGCAAATGTAAAGCTGACCGTAGAACATGCATTTAAAGTAGGACGCTATCTTGGATGGTATTTCGGACAGGAGCACAAAGCAAGAATTGTAATCGGAAAAGATACCAGAAGAAGCAGCTACATGTTCGAATATGCACTTGCAGCAGGACTTACTGCATCAGGAGCAGATGCATATCTTCTTCATGTAACTACAACACCGAGTGTTTCCTATGTTACAAGAACAGAGGATTTCGATTGTGGAATCATGATTTCAGCCAGCCACAACCCATATTACGATAATGGAATCAAACTGATTAACAGCAAAGGACATAAGATAGAAGCAGAAGTAGAAGAACAGATTGAAGCCTACATTGATGGCGAAACAGAAGAACTTCCACTGGCTCAGAGAGAAAATATCGGACGCACCATAGACTATGCAGCAGGAAGAAACCGCTACATAGGACATCTGATTTCACTGGCTACCCGTTCCTTTAAGGAAATGAGAGTGGGTCTTGACTGCTCAAACGGAAGTGCATCTTCCATTGCAAAGAGTGTCTTTGATGCACTGGGAGCGAAAACTTATGTAATCAATAACGTGCCGAATGGAACCAACATCAATACAGAATGTGGTTCTACCCATATCCATGTGCTTCAAGAATATGTAAGAGAAAACAAACTTGATGTAGGATTTGCCTATGACGGTGATGCAGACAGATGTATTGCCGTAGATGAAAATGGAAATATAGTGGACGGAGATTTAATTCTCTATGTATGCGGAAAATATTTAAAAGAACGTGGACAGTTAAATGGAGATACCATTGTAACCACCATCATGTCAAATCTGGGACTTTACAAAGCCTGCGATAAAATTGGCATGAAATATGAGAAGACCAAAGTCGGAGACAAATATGTTTACGAAAATATGGTTCAGAATAATTTCATGTTAGGCGGAGAACAGTCCGGTCACGTAATTTTTGCAAAACATGCTACTACAGGTGATGGTATCCTGACATCCTTAATGATTATGGAAGTGATTATGGAAACAAAGCAGACCCTTGGAAAACTTGCAGAAGAAGTGACAATTTATCCGCAGCTTTTGAAAAATGTGCGTGTGGCAGATAAGAAAATAGCAAGGGAAAATCCGGAAGTTGTGAAAGCTATTGAAGCAGTGACGGAAGCATTAGGTGAAAATGGACGAATCTTAGTCCGTGAAAGTGGGACGGAACCGGTTATCCGTGTTATGGTGGAAGCGGAGACGCAGGAAATCTGCGAAAAATATGTTGATGAAGTCATCAATGTAATGAAAGAACAGAATCTGGTAATAAGCTAAGTTTTGTAAAATCGAATAATGAAATTTCAAAGAGGTTGTTGCAAGAAGGCAGCAATCTCTTTTTGCGTTCCGGGAAATATTTTTCCATGTTTGTGGAATACTACCAAAGAATAAAATCTTTCATGTAGACTGCAAAGGAGGAAAGATATGTCTTATACACAAACAGAACAAACAGTTGCGGTTTCGCTTCCAAAAGGAAAGAAAAATGCAGTACAGACAGGGTGTATTTGCATCATGCTTTCGGTTGCGATGTCGGGTCTGGCACTTTCCACACTCGGTTCATCTATTTTAGAATCAATAGGTGCACTTAGATATGTGTCACTATTTTCAATCTTAGGAGCACTTGGAGTGACTATCATGACGCCGATTGGTGGCAAATTGGGAGATTTGACAGGGCGGAGAAATATCGTAATCGTATCGGGAATTATCTGTGCGTTTGCCGGGATTGGAATTGCATTTGTGCATTCCATTCTTCCGCTTATGATTCTCAGACTGATTGTGGGACTAGCACAGGGGACATTTACTGCCGCACCTTATATTATCGTTGGACTGATCAATGAAAAGAAGGATGTTCCGAAAGTAATGGGATATCTGGCAGCAGCAATTGCGATTGGTGGATTTGGCGGCAGTATTATAGCCGGAGTCCTCACGGATTTGGGATATCTGGAACTGGCGATTTTAGTTCCGGTAATTCCTCTGATTATCGGAGTTGTACTAATAGGTATGAATCTGCCAAATAAAAAGCGGGAAGAAAAGGTTGCCATTGATGTAGGAGGAATCCTTGCACTTGTGGCTGCACTGGTCAGTATTTTGCTTTCCCTGTATTATGCGCCAACTGTAGGGTGGACAAACCCAATGGTAATAGCTGGGTTTGTGTTGGGAATTCTAGCAATTTTTGTGATGATAAAAGTAGAGGACAAAGTACAGGAACCGGTAATTCCCCTACAATTATTTGAAAATAAAGAATATACCACTTTGCTCATAATCAGCTTTCTGGCATATTTTTATCTTGCTGCTATGAATACCTATATTCCCATTGTGGCAACCAGAGTACTCGGAACTTCAACCGGTCTTGCAGGCTCCCTTCAAATGCCACGGACCATTATCTGTATGCTTCTTCCGGCAGCAGCCGGGGCATGGGTAGGAAAAGCCTATGAGAACAACTGGAAAGCTATGACGATTGCGACCCTTTTTGCAGCGGTTCCGATGGCAGCACTTGGATTTACAACTGCAACAACTTCTGTTTTCCTGATTTATTTTCTACTTGCTTTAACCGGAATTTCCGAAGGTTTTCGTGCGGTGTCCATTACCCCTGCGGTACAACGGACATTGCAAACAGAAGAAATCGGTATAGGAACGGCACTTGTTACTTTTGTAACTTCTCTCTCAGGAAGTATCAGCTCCTCCATTTACGGAGTAGCGTATGAAATCAATACCGTCAGTGACGCTGCCAATGCGGGAAATATCAGAAATGGATGTAATGCTGTATTTTTTGTGGCTGCAGCAGTCTCTTTTTTGGGATTTCTGATAGTATTTTTCGTATTCCGTCCACAGATACTTAAGAAGAAAGAGACAGAAGCATAGACGAGGAAAATAGAATTTATATTTTATTGCTGAATTTACGGAAAACCATCCATGGAAATGAATTGACCTGGATGGTTTTTTGTGCTACCATACATATAACAATCTTGCGAAAGAGAAAGAAGGTACATTATGCTGATCGAAATTGATTTTGAAAGTGAAGAGGCCATATATGTCCAGCTTCGGAATCAGATAGTTCTTGGAATTGCGACTTCGACCATCCATGAGGGGGATACCCTTCCATCGGTGCGTCAGATGGCGGACAATATTGGAATCAATATGCATACAGTAAATAAGGCATATAATGTGCTGAGAAGAGAGGGATTTCTGCAATTGGATAAGAGGAGAGGAGCAGTCATCAGCATTGATGTGAATAAACTGCAGGCTCTGGAAGAATTGCAGGAGAAGATGCGGATCCTTCTGGCGCATGGAAGCTGTAAGAAGATTACGAGAGAAGAAGTGCATGAGATTGTAGATTTGATTTATGATGAGTATGAATTCGAAGAAGGATAAACAGGTAGAAATATAGAAATGGAGAATGTTGTAGTTTATGGTGGAAAGTCAATACACAAAACAGGCCTGGGAAGCATTTCAGATTGCGAAAAAGGCGGCAGCACAATTTAAACACCCTTATGTGGGAACCGAACATCTCCTTTGGGGATTAAAGAAAGTCTATACGGGCGTTGCAGGACAGGTGCTTGCGCAGAACCAGTTGGACGAAGAGCAGATGAAGAAGGCGATGGATGTGCTCGTTTCTACACCGGAACAGGGGACAGCTGCCAGAAAGACGATAGAATTAAGTCCAAGATTAGAGTATATTCTGGAAGAAAGCAGAAATGAAGCTGCGAATTTTCATTCGGAAAAAGTGGGAACGGAGCATATACTCATTGCCATGTTGAAGGATGGAGACTGCATTGCAGCCAAAATGCTGTCTACGTTAAATATTAATGTTAATAAGGTGTTTCAGGATTTACTGATTGCCATGGGAATCGACCCAAGGGAATATGCAGAAAGTCAGAAAGATGGAGAGAGTCAGGCCGGTATCATAGAACAATATGGAACGGATTTGACATTGGAGGCAAAGGAAGGAAGACTGGATCCTGTAATCGGACGAAATGAGGAGATCGGGCGCATGATGCAGATACTTAGCAGGCGCACGAAGAATAATCCTTGTCTGGTGGGGGAACCTGGAGTTGGAAAGACTGCCATTGTGGAAGGTCTTGCCATTCGGATCGCAGCGGGTATGATACCGGAAGAAATGAAAGAAAAGCGGATTCTGGTTCTGGATTTGCCTGCAATGATAGCTGGTTCTAAGTACCGTGGTGAGTTTGAAGAACGTATGAAACGCATGATACGGGAAGTAAGAAGTGCCGGAAATATTATTTTATTCTTAGATGAATTGCACACGATTATCGGTGCAGGTGGGGCAGAAGGTGCCATTGATGCGGCAAATATTTTAAAACCGGCTCTTGCACGTGGCGAGATTCAGCTTATCGGTGCAACCACACTGACAGAATATAGAAAATATATCGAGAAGGATGCTGCTCTTGAACGAAGATTCCAGCCGGTAACGGTAGAGGAACCGAGTGAAGAAGAAAGCATTACGATTTTAAGAGGGCTTCAGAAAAAATATGAAGCACATCACAAAGTGCAGATTACAGATGCAGCCATAGAAGCGGCAGTTCATTTGTCATGCAGATATATCAATGACAGATTTTTGCCGGATAAAGCGCTGGATGTATTAGATGAAAGCTGTTCCAGAGTAAAGCTTCGTGGATTTAAGGTGCCTGAGAATATTCAGCAAATGGAAGTCGAGTGTAAATCATTAGGTATTGCTAAGGAAGAAAGCCTGAAAGCAGGGGATATTGAAGAAGCTTCCCGTCTGCATAACGAGCAGAAAGAGTTAGAGAAAAAGTTAGAGCGGGCAAAAGCACGGTTCGATAAGAAGAATAAGGGAAAAGTTGTTGATGTGACAGAGGAAGACGTGATGGACGTTATTTCAGCATGGACTAAAATTCCACTTCAGCGATTAAGTGAAAGTGAAAGTTCCCGCTTGCAGAAATTGGAAAAGACACTGGAAAAACGGGTTATCGGTCAGCATGATGCGGTAGTTGCACTCTCAAAAGCAGTAAAACGAGGCAGAGTGGGTCTGAAAGACCCAAGAAGACCAATCGGTTCTTTCCTGTTCTTGGGGCCAACAGGTGTAGGTAAGACAGAACTTTCCAAGGCACTTGCAGAAGCATTGTTTGGAAATGAAGAAGATATCATTCGGGTAGATATGTCTGAATATATGGAGAAACACAGTGTTTCTAAAATGATTGGCTCGCCTCCGGGATATGTAGGACATGAGGACGGCGGACAGCTCAGCGAGAAAGTAAGGCGGAATCCATATTCTGTTGTCTTGTTTGATGAAATAGAAAAGGCACATCCGGATGTATTTAATATTTTACTGCAGGTTCTGGATGACGGACATATCACGGATTCCCATGGAAGAAAAGTGGATTTCCGCAATACTGTGATTATTATGACTTCCAACGCAGGGGCAAAATCCATTATTGAGCCGAAAAAGCTTGGATTTGTCCAGAAAGAAGACAAAGCACAGGACTATAAGCGTATGAAAGCAAATGTTATGGAAGAAGTGAAACAGATTTTCCGCCCGGAATTTCTGAACCGTATTGATGAAATCATCGTATTCCATACATTGGGCACAGAAGAAATGCAGAAAATTGTAGGTCTGATGTGTAAAGAAGTAGTAAACCGTGCAAAGGAGCAGCTTGGACTGACACTTCATATCAAAGATTCCGTGAAGAAACATATCGTAGAAGTGGGAATGGATAAGAAATATGGTGCAAGACCAATGCGTCGTGCGGTACAGAGCCAGCTGGAGGACAAATTAGCAGAAGCAATTTTGAATGGAGAGATTCACAGAGGAGATTATGTAGACATCAGCTTTTCTAAAAATGAAATAAAATTTTTAACAAAGAAAATAAACGGCTAGAAAAATTAGCTTAATTATTATATAATGATGCCAGAGTCAGAAGGACTTTCATCCACATGAGTCTGCTCACGTATGGATGAAGGCACTTGGCATTATGCAAAAGAAAAACCCTTAGGAGGACTTAAAAATGGCAGTAGTCAAAGAACTTATCAGAAATGAGGCAGATGGGACACTCAGTTTCGGAGATTACACACTCAGTGAAAAAACAAAAAAAGACGGATATGAATTTGAAGGAGATTTATATAAAGTAAAAACATTTAAAGAAATTACCAAGCTTGAAAAAAATGAAATGTTTGTTTATGAATCTGTACCGGGCACCGTTGTAGAACATTTCAAAAAATCAGATGAACTGGTATCATTTACAGTATCTGGCGAAACAACTGCTCAGATTACACTGGAATTAGAGCCTGAGACAGAGTATGTAGTATATATGAACGAGATAAATGTCGGAGATATGACAACCAATCTGGGTGGAAAGCTCAGCATCAGCGCAGAACTTGCAAAGGAAAGTGTAGAAGTAAAAGTAGTAAAGAAATAAAAAAATATCTGGAGACAGATGATAATTTCAGATGCATATTGGCAAAGAAAGGGCTGCTTTTGACAGCCCTTTTCGTTTATGCAATAAGCAGTAAGATAAATAAGATAAAATAGAAGGAGTCAGAGGAATGGCAAAAGGAAAGAAAACTATATATTTCTGTCAGAATTGTGGACATGAGGCTGGTAAATGGCTGGGTCAATGTCCGGCGTGTAGGGAATGGAATACTTTTGTGGAAGAGAAGGTTACCGCGTCTAAATCAGTAGGGGCAAGAGAATATCAGGAATTGAATGTGGTTCCTTTGTCGCAGGTAAAAACTGAGGCAGAAGAACGTATCGGTACCAAAATGGAAGAACTGGACCGCGTCCTTGGTGGTGGAATTGTTCCCGGTTCTCTGATATTGGTCGGAGGCGACCCGGGAATCGGAAAATCCACATTGCTTTTGCAGGTCTGCCAGAATCTGACACGAGAAAAAAGAAAGGTCTTGTATATATCGGGTGAAGAATCGCTGCGGCAGATTAAATTACGTGCCCAGCGTATGGGTAAATTTACCGATAATCTTTTGCTATTGTGCGAAACAAATCTTGAATTGATTAAAGGTGTTATTGAACGGGAAAAACCAGAGGTTGTTGTGATAGACTCCATACAGACTATGTACAGTGAAGAGGTGGGCTCTGCACCGGGAAGCGTGTCCCAGGTTCGCGAGGCAACCAATACGCTGATGCAGTTGGCAAAAGGACTCAACATTACTATTTTCATTGTAGGACATGTAACAAAAGAGGGGACAGTGGCGGGACCACGAGTATTAGAACATATGGTAGATACCGTGCTATATTTCGAAGGAGACAGGCATGCTTCTTATCGGATTCTACGAGGTGTAAAGAATAGATTTGGTTCTACGAATGAAATAGGTGTATTTGAAATGCGTCAGAATGGTTTGACAGAGGTAAAAAATCCTTCGGAATTTATGCTAAATGGAAGACTGGAAGACTCTTCCGGTTCAGTGGTAGCATGTTCCATGGAAGGAACACGTCCCATTTTATTAGAAATACAGGCACTTGTATGTGAAAGTAATTTCGGAATGCCGAGAAGAACGGCGGCAGGAACTGATTATAACAGGGTAAATCTGCTGATGGCTGTTCTAGAGAAACGAATCGGATACCGGCTGTCTAATTATGATGCTTATGTAAATATTGCAGGTGGGATTAAGATTAATGAGCCTGCACTGGATTTGGGAATTGCGATGGCGATTGTGTCAAGTTATAAGAATCACCCGGTAGAAGAAGGAACGATTATATTTGGTGAAGTGGGCTTAAATGGAGAGGTGCGTGCGGTAAGTATGCCGGAGCAACGGGTAGCAGAAGCCAAAAAACTGGGATTTGCAAAATGCATTATGCCGACAGTTTCGGTAGAGAGCGTAAAAAATATAAAAGGAATCCAGATAGTAGGAGTCAAAAATCTGAATGAAGCGATGCAGTTATTCTAATGAACTGTAAATTGTTTTGACACTTCAAAGATAGATTTGTCAACGCTAAAATGTCAGAATATTCTGAATTGAACAAATAATAAAAACAGCATTGACAATTC
>ERZ825137.3071-NODE-3071-length-18443-cov-3.379106_pt1 | contig 18443 bp, 15 predicted proteins | sample MGYA00519873_ERZ825137 | MGnify/ENA primary metagenome ERZ825137 (study PRJEB31778, sample SAMEA3449190) | human gut metagenome | biome: human gut; feature: human-associated habitat; material: faeces | place: United Kingdom | collected 2010/2012 ...
TTGAGGGCGAGGAGGTCAACGACAAGGACATTGACCGCATCCGCCGCAAGATGGGCATGGTGTTCCAGCATTTCAACCTGTTCCCGCATAAAACGGTGCAGCAGAATATAACTCTTGCCCCCGTGAAACTCGGACTGATGAGCAGGGAAGAGGCGGAGCGCAGCGTCGACGAGATCCTTGACGAGCTTGAGCTCGGATACCTCAAGCACCGGCAAAACCACAAGATATCCGGCGGCGAAAAACGCATGGCTGCTATCGCAACAATACTTGCGATGAAGCCCGAGTACATGCTGATGGACGAGCCGTCCACCGCGCTTGACCCGCAGAACAGGCGCAAGCTTATCAATACGCTTAATAAACTCCCCGTCACAAAGATCATCGCAACGCACGACCTTGACATGGTGCTGGAAACCTGCGACCGCGTTATCCTGCTGCACCACGGCAGGCTCGCAGCAGACGGCCCGGCGGATGTGCTCCTGCGCGATAAGGCGCTTATGGAGGGCAACCACCTCGAACTCCCGTTCTGCCTCGCGGGGCCACCAGTGAAATAACAGAAAACAAAGTCCTGAGAAAGCCGAAGCAGGCTGACTCAGGACTTATTATATAATATAACGCAAGCGGGTCTGTAAGCCGGGTTCTGTCGTGGACGACCATCTATCTAGCCCTGCCGTTGCCGGCAGGATCAAGCCACCTCCCGAGGACGACCGGGCCGGTCGTATGTCCTCCCACGGTGTTGCTCCGGATAGAGTTTACAGCATCAACATGTCTCCATGCGATGAGTGAGCTCTTACCTCACTTTTCCACCCTTACCGAGCATGCTCGGCGGTATATTTCTGTTGCACTTGTCCGAGGGTCACCCCTGGCGGGCGTTACCCGTTATCCTTGCCCTATGGAGCCCGGACTTTCCTCACGCACAGGCTTTCGCCTTATGCCCGCGGTCGTCCGACCCGCTTGCAGGGCTTATTTTACCATGTTCGCGGCACAAGTCAACAATAATTCTTGTATTACCGGGCAAAAAGTCTTATAATATGTATTTAGTCAAGCGAATGTGAGGCGATTGATTTGACTCTTCAAGAATATGTAAATACGTTAAAAGATAAAAAGATCGCGGTCATAGGCATAGGCGTCAGCAATGAGCCGCTTATCGAGCTGCTGCTGAAGAACGGCTGCCATGTGACCGCCTGCGATAAACGTACCATGCAGGAAATGGGCAATGAGGGCGAGATGCTCAAGGCTATGGGCGCGGAGCTCTGCCTCGGTGAGGATTATCTTGAGCATCTCAATCAGGACGTTATATTCAGAACGCCCGGGCTTATGCCCTTTGACGAGCACCTTGAAAAGGCAAAGGCGCGCGGCGCGGTCGTGACCTCCGAGATGGAGGTGTTCATGTCGCTCTGTCCCTGCAGAACGATAGCCATAACCGGAAGCGATGGCAAGACGACGACCTCGACGATCATATCAGAGTTGCTCAAGGCCGCCGGGTACAGAGTCCACCTCGGCGGGAACATCGGCCACCCGCTCCTCTGCGAAACACCGGATATTCGCCCGGACGATGTCACCGTGCTGGAGCTCAGTTCTTTCCAGCTGCACAGCATGAAATGTGCCCCGGATGTTGCGGTGATAACGAACCTGTCCCCGAACCACCTTGATAAGCACAGGGACTTTCAGGATTACATTGACGCAAAGCGCGCTATATTTGAAAATCAGCGTCCCGACGCAAGACTCATTCTCAATCAGGACGATGGACATACAGAATATTACGCGGGCTTTTCCAAAGCACATATATCCTATTTCTCGGATAAGCACCCGGTCGAGGACGGTGCCGCCGCGCTCGACGGTGTTATCTACCGCATACATGACGGCGTATCAAGGGCGGTAATGAAGGTCTCGGATATCCGCCTGCCGGGCGAACACAACGTGCTCAACTATCTTGCCGCGTTTTCGGCGGTCGAGGGCTTAGTGAACGACGAGGTCTGCGCCGCGGTCGCCCGCAGCTTCGGCGGAGTCGAGCACAGGCTCGAGCATGTGCGTGTGCTGCGCGGGATAACCTTTATAAATGACTCGATAGGCACAAGCCCGACAAGGACCTCCGCCGGGCTCCACGCGATGAAGCCGATAGTCATCGCCGGGGGCTATGATAAGCACATCCCGTTTGATGGGCTGGGCGATGAGCTGTGCCTTCTGTCAAAGAAGGTGTTCCTCACCGGGGACACGGCGGGGAAGATTTACTCCGCCATCCGTGCCTCACGCTACTATGAGGGCAGCGGACTTGAGGTCAGGATAATCGATGACTTCAAACAGGCTGTCAAAGCCGCGGCGGAAGCGGCAAGGGCAGGGGATATTGTGCTGTTTTCCCCGGCCTGCGCAGCCTTTGACCGCTTCAAGAATTTTGCCGAGCGCGGCAGGTATTTTAAATCCATAGTCATGGAACTCAAATAAAACACAACGGAGATACAGATGAAAATTTCAGACACCCGGCCTGAGGTATACGATATGGCCGCAAAGGCGCAGGAGCGCCTTGCAGGAAGATTTGCGGAGATAGACCGCGTCACCGAAATAAACACGCGCCGCGTGATGGAAGCATTTCAGAACAACCGCGTCGCTGAGGCGTGCTTTGCCGGTACAACCGGCTACGGCTACGACGATCTCGGCCGGGAAACGCTCGATAAGATATATGCCGAGATATTCGGCACGGAGGCCGCGCTTGTCCGCATCGGCTTTGTGAACGGTACCCACGCCCTAACTGCCGCGATGTTCGCCCTTGTAAAGCCTGGTGACACCATAGTCGCTGTGACCGGGATGCCTTATGATACCCTGCGCAGCGCTATCGGCATATCCGGCGACTGCCACGGTTCGCTGAAGTTCTATGGGATAAACTACGCGCAGGTCGACCTTGCCGCAGACGGCGGGCCTGATTACGCAGCAATCGCCGAGGCCGCGGCAAAGCCGAATGTCACCGCGGTGATGATCCAGCGCTCAAGGGGCTACGACAACCGCAAGGCGCTCTCGGTCGATGAGATAGGCCGTATATGCGAGACGGTCAAAGCCGTGAACCCTGAGATCAACATCATGGTGGACAACTGCTACGGCGAGTTTACGGACATTAAAGAGCCGACGCACGTCGGCGCGGATATAATCGCAGGCTCGCTCATAAAGAACCCCGGCGGCGGCCTTGCCCCGACCGGCGGCTACGTCGCGGGAAAGAAGGAGCTTGTCGAGCGCGCCGCGATGCGCCTTACAACTCCCGGCATCGGCGGGGAGTGCGGCTCCACGCTCGGCAACAACCGCCTGCTGTTTCAGGGGCTGTTCATGGCTCCGCACATCGTCGCTCAGGCGCTTAAGACCGCCTGCTTCTGCGCGGCCATGATGGAGGCTCTCGGCATTCCGACAAGCCCCACGCCTGAGGAGCCCCGCTCCGACATCATCCAGATGGTGAAGCTCGGTTCCGTTGAAAACATGAAGCGCTTCTGCCTCGGCATACAGGCCGGTGCACCCGTAGATTCATACGTGACACCGGAGCCGTGGGAGATGCCGGGGTATGACTGCCCGGTCATCATGGCGGCGGGTGCGTTTGTCCAGGGCTCGTCTATTGAACTGTCGGCGGACGGCCCGGCAAGAGAGCCATACACGGTATATATGCAGGGCGGACTGACCTATGAATCGGGCAAGCTCGGAATTATGATGGCCGTCAGTGCCATGTTGGACAGGCAGTAAAGCATATAATGCATGGGGAGGTGACCCTATGCATATACGCCGACGGCATCGCTCCGCCCCAAAATACACCTACACGCAGGGGAGCGAGCCGACTTCAGCAAAAAAAGCTCTTAATCTGACGCTGCTGCTCACGCTGGCGGCGTTGTGTCTGTTCCTGTCCGGGGCGGTCATGTTCCTGAAAACCCTGTCAAGTCAAATCGCCGTATCCGACGCAAGCGATATCGTGATCGACAAGGTCAACAGCGCCATAGCCGATATATTGGCAAGCGGGGACTATGACGGGGATTATTTCGTATCCTTTGAGAAAAACTCGTCCGGTGAGATAACTGCCATCAGCAGCAACATGGCGCGCATAAACGCGCTCTCCGCACAGATACTCGACCGTGTGGTCGGCGCGGCGACGGATACACATACGCTCACGGTAAAGATCCCGGCAGGGAACCTGACAGGGATAAGCCTCCTGATGGGGCGCGGCCCAGCGGTCCCGGTGCAGATCATCGTGCTGACGTCCTCACGTGTGGAGTTCAGCAACAGCATTGTCACTGCGGGGATAAACCAGACGAAGCACCAGATAAATCTCAACGTTATTGTCGATATAGATATTCTCATCCCGTGGGGCACCGAGAGCGCGCAGGTCGTGACTGAGGTGCTCATCGCAGACACGGTAGTCGTAGGCAAAGTACCGGATACATACCTAAATATGCAGTAGGAGAATACCATGGATGTACAGAAGGAAATAAACGAGCTGCGCCGCAAGCTGAACTATTACGGAAAGCTCTATTACGTGGATGATGCGCCCGCAATATCCGATTATGAGTATGACATGCTCATGCAGCAGCTCAAGGCGCTTGAGAAGGAGCACCCGGAGCTCATTACACCCGATTCGCCGACCCAGCGTATAGGCGGCCCCGCGCTCTCAAAGTTTGAGCCGGTGCATCATCAGGTCCCGCTCGAGAGCCTGACGGACGTTTTCTCCGTTGACGAGCTGTTCGCGTTCGGCGAGCGCATGGACAGCATGCTTCCCGGACATCACAGCTACACGGTCGAGCCGAAGATCGACGGGCTGTCGATGTCTCTTGAGTACGAGAACGGCATATTCGTCCGCGGTGCGACCCGCGGCGACGGTGTTACCGGAGAAGACGTTACCGAAAATCTCCGCACTGTCCGCTCGCTCCCGCTCAGGATAGAAAACGCTCCCGAGCGCCTGATCGTCCGCGGCGAGGTATATATGTCCCGCGCTGTATTTAACGAGCTCAACGCCCAGCGCGAGATAAACGGCGAAAAGCTCCTTGCAAATCCCCGTAACGCCGCGGCCGGTTCGATACGCCAGCTCGACCCAAAGATAGCGGCGTCGAGAAAACTGGATATAATCTGCTTCAATATGCAGTACAGCTCCGACGATATATACACGAGCCATGCTCAGACGCTTGACGCGATGAAAGCCATGGGCTTTCCCGTTGTACCGTACATGAAGTACGACAGCATCCGTGACTGCGTCGAGCGCATAGAGTGGCTCGGCGAGCACCGCGATGAGCTGCCCTACGACATGGACGGCGCAGTAATAAAGATAGACTCACTCGAACAGCGCACCGCGCTGGGCAGCACCGCCAAAGCGCCGCGCTGGGCGGTCGCGTTCAAGTACCCGCCGGAGAAGAAGGAAAGCCGGGTGCTCGACGTTATCGTGCAGGTCGGGAGAACCGGCGTGCTGACCCCGAAAGTCATAGTCGAGCCTGTGCGCCTTGCTGGGACCACCGTCTCCGCGGCAACGCTGCATAATCAGGACAACATCGACCGCCTTGACCTGCGCATCGGAGACACGGTCGTGCTCCAAAAGGCAGGGGAGATAATACCCGAGGTGCTTTCCGTGAATAAGGACAAGCGCCCGGAGGGTACGGTTCCGTTTGTGATGCCCTCCGTCTGCCCCGAATGCGGCTCGCCCGTTGTGCGTGACGAGGACGGCGCAGCGCTGCGCTGCACAAGCCCCGAGTGTCCCGCTCAGCGGCTGCGCAACATCGCGCACTTTGCTTCACGCGAGGCAATGGACATTGAGGGGCTCGGCATCTCTGTATGCGAGAGCCTTATAAACAACGGCCTTGTCAGCTCCGCCGCTGACCTCTATTATCTTGAGCAGGACAAGATAGCCGAGCTTGAGCGCATGGGGGATAAGTCCGCTGCCAATCTCATCGCCGCCATCGAGCGCAGCAAATCCGCCGGACTTGCCCGGCTTCTCTGCGCCTTTGGCATACGTCAGGTAGGGCAGAAAGCCGCAAAGGTGCTTGCCGGGAGCTTTGAAGATCTTGACGCACTGATAGCAGCCAACGCAGAGCAGCTCACAGCGATCCCGGATATCGGCGGCATAACGGCGGGATTCATCATCGAGTGGTTCAGCCTGCCGCAGTCGCAGCATCTCATTGGCCGCCTTAGAGCCGCCGGTGTGGACTTCACGAGTCACGAGGAGAAAAGGGATGACCGCTTTGCCGGGCTGACCTTCGTGCTTACCGGCACCCTCTCGGACTTTACTCGCGATGAGGCTTCGGCCATAATCGAGAGCTTCGGCGGGAAAGCCTCCTCGTCCGTATCGAAAAAGACGAGCTATGTTCTGGCGGGGGAGAACGCCGGCAGCAAGCTCACCAAGGCCGAGGGGCTCGGTATAAAGATCATAAGCGAAGCAGACTTCGCGGAAATGATAAAATAACACATCTGTATGCTGAAGCAGGCAAGCCACACTCAGGCTTGCCTGCTTCATTTCACTTTTCCTCCGTCTGCGGCATATCATGCCATGAGGTCTCCCATCACAGACAGGAGGAATTTTTTTGGAACGCAATAAGAACGAAATTAATTTCCGCTATGGCACGCTGCCCGGAGCATCCGCGCCGCTCGCGATAGCGTATGTGCCCATGCAGACCTCTGCGACGCCGGCATATGAAGCCGCCGAGGCGCTTTCACGCGGCACGCTCTTTCCGGGGCTCGACCTGCCGTTTATGAATATAGTCAACGATACGCAGCCTGTGACCCCGCTCACCGAACTCATGGCGATAGACTTTGTCACCGATGAGCTGGAACTGTATCTCGATACGCACGCCGACGATAAGGAAGCTTTCAGTATGTATCAGACCTTCCTCGCGCTGCGCAAGGAAGCCCGCTGCCGGTACGCTGAGAAGTACGGTCCGGTCGATCAGAGCGATATGCTCGGCGAGAACAGCTACAGCTGGCTCAAGGATCCATGGCCGTGGGAATATCAGAGCAAAACGGAGGGCTGAGTTATGTTTGTATATGAGAAGAAGCTTCAGTATCCCGTCAGGATCAAGAACCCGAACCCGGCACTTGCAAAATTCATAATCTCGCAGTACGGCGGCCCGGACGGCGAACTCGGCGCATCTCTGCGCTATCTGAGCCAGCGATACTCAATGCCGTACCCGGAGCTCAAGGGGCTGTTGACGGACATCGGCACAGAAGAGCTCGGGCACCTTGAGATGGTAGGCACTATCGTTCACCAGCTCACCCGCAGCATGACGCCGGACGAAATTAAAAAGGCGGGCTTTGATACCTATTTTGTAGACCACACGGCCGGTGTTTATCCGCAGTTTGCTTCGGGCACGCCGTGGAGCGCGGCGACTATGGCCGTGACCGGAGACGTCATTGCCGACCTCAACGAGAACATGGCCGCCGAACAGAAAGCTCGACTGACCTATGACAATATCCTGCGTCTCAGTGACGATCCGGATGTGAATGACGTTATCCGCTACCTCCGTGAGCGCGAAATAGTCCACTATCAGCGCTTCGGCGAGGGGCTGAGAAAGACGCTTGACCGGCTCGATCAAAAGAATGTTTATGCCATAAACCCGGCGTTTGATAAATAAAGCGGCGCATTATACAACAGCAGCCCCGGCTCCGGATAAGGAGTTGGGGCTGCTGTCAGTTCATTTGTGCTTTATGTAGAGAATGCTGCACAGGAAACCCGTGCTGTGCTTTCTGGTATATTCATCAAATTCCGCGCGGTTAATATACAGCAGCCTTCCCCATGAGGATATCTGTGCCCAGCTTTCGTCAAGCCCGGTCACTGTCACATAGTGCGCCTTGGTGGAGGACGACTGGTGATAGTTCCCGGCACTGTCCTTCGTATACAGCACTGTGCGGTTATTGTGCCAGAAGAACGGGAAGTTGGGGCCGACCGCCATGATAACAGGAATATCCTCCACAAGCATTTTTGCGATCCTTTCCCATATGTCACGGTTAAAGAAACGCCATTCGGCGGATAACGGGAGCCTGTTTCGCATAAAATACAGATTCATCCCGGTCATAAGCATGACTCCGTTTATTCCGGCATGTGGGATAAGAGGGAAGTACCTGCGGCGCAGAAGACCAGTCAGCTTTTCATATTCCTCGCTGGATATTGCGCCGGTAGGATCGAGCCCTGCATCTCTCACGCAGTCATACAGGCGGCTCAGGTACAGCAGCACATCCGCCGCCGCAATAACTCCGCAGCCGCAGCTGCGCATAGTCGCATTTTCGAACTTGCCCTGATCCCCGCCGTAGCTTCTTCGGCTGCCGTCAGTAACGCTTATATACGGATATTTCAGTGTCAGCATATTATCACCGCCTGCAGTATACTACAAAACCACCGATGCTTCAACAAAAAGGCTGCCGGTTTTGCACGGCAGCCTTGGAACATTTTGGGGACTTTATGCGTCTTACTTGGCAAGAACTTTCTTCAGGTGGGCATATCTGGGAAGAGAGTCAACAAGCGGGAGCTTCGGCTCGCCCTGGATAAGGGGCAGAACGTAGTCAATGAACTCTTTCTTGAGCCCGTTCCCTTCCTCGTTTATCCACTCCTGCGGGACCTTCTTCTCGTAGTTTGCAACAGAGGAGAGGGGGAGCAGCACCATCGTGCAATGGTACTTGCCGTCGATATAATCGCGCTCGAACGCGACCATCTGACCGGTCACTCCGGAAACAGCCTGAATAACAGCTTCACGGCCTGCGTTATATGCTTCGTCGACATCGGTCGCGGAGGCAAGATGCGCGCCGCAGCGCTGCAGAAGGCTCAGCTCAATGCCGCGCACCTTGGCGCCGGTGTGCTGCTTGATAACTTCCGCGAGCATGGCGGCAAGCCCGCCGAGCTGGACATGGCCGAATCCGTCGGTCGCGGAGGTCTTCGCCTCGGAAACGAAGGTGCCGTCGGCATAATGGATGCCCTCGGACACAGCGACGAATACCTTGCCGTTCTTCTTATACAGTGCGTCGACGTCCGCTAGGAACTTATCCATGTCGAAGTCACGTTCGGGGAGATATATAAGGTCGGGGCCGGAGGCGTACTCGGTCGCGAGAGCGGCGCTCGCGGCGAGCCATCCTGCGTGGCGTCCCATGATCTCCACCACGGTGATCATGCCGTTATCGTATACGCGCGCGTCCTTATTGATCTCCATGCAGGAGGTCGCGATATATTTCGCAGCACTTGCAAAGCCGGGGCAGTGATCAGTTCCGTAAAGGTCGTTGTCAATAGTCTTGGGAACGCCCATCACGCGGCACTCGTACCCGACGGACTCCATATAGCGGCTGATCTTGTTGCAGGTGTCCATGGAATCGTTGCCGCCGTTATAGAAGAAATAGCGCACATTGTATTTTTTGAATATCTCAAGAATGCGCTTATAGTCCGTGTCGTCAGTCTCCGGATCCGCTATTTTATAGCGGCAGGAGCCAAGCTCCGAGGACGGGGTGTGGAGCAGAAGCCTGAGCTCTTCGGGATCCTCTTCATCCATCACGTAGAGCTTATCGTCAAGAACGCCCTTGATACCGTGAGAAGCACCGTAGACCTTGGTGATCTCCTCGGCCTCCAGAGCCGCGCTGATAACGCCGTAAGCACTTGCGTTGATGACTGCAGTGGGACCTCCGGACTGCCCGAATATACATGCACCAATCAATTTTTCTGACATTGCCAAAATCCTCCCATGAAAATAATTCCCATTAAAATGCGTTTTGTAAAAACTGAGTATTGATTATAAGCTTTTTTGAGGATATAATATTAATGCGGATTTGTAAATGTGCTTTTTGTACAAAATTAGCAAATCGAGAAGGAGATATGAAAAGTTATGCCACTGGTAACTACTACTGAGATGTTCAAGAAAGCATATGACGGGGGCTATGCCATCGGTGCTTTCAACGTCAATAATATGGAAATCGTGCAGGGGATAACCGAAGCCGCTGCTGAGCTCAATGCTCCGCTTATTCTTCAGGTCTCCAAGGGCGCACGTAAATATGCAAATCATACTTACCTTATGAAGCTGGTCGAGGCCGCGATCATCGAGACCGGGCTTCCCATCGCACTGCATCTTGACCACGGCGACAGCTTTGAGCTGTGCAAGTCCTGCATTGACGGCGGATTTTCCTCCGTTATGATAGACGCTTCCTCCAAGCCCTTCGAGGAGAATATTGCTCTGACCAAGCAGGTTGTTGAATATGCACATGACCACGGCGTCGTCGTTGAGGCAGAGCTCGGTACCCTCGCAGGAATAGAGGACGAGGTTAAGGTTTCCCATGAGGACAGCTCTTATACCAGACCCGAAGATGTTCAGGAATTTGTCGAGCGCACCGGCTGCGACTCTCTGGCAATTGCTATCGGCACGTCCCACGGCGCATACAAGTTCAAGCCCGGCACGAAGCCCCAGCTCCGCTTTGACATCCTTGAGGATGTTGAGAAGCGCCTGCCCGGCTTCCCGATAGTCCTGCACGGTTCTTCCTCTGTGCCTCAGGAATTTGTGCGCATCATCAATGAGAACGGCGGCAACATGCCTGGCGCGATCGGTGTCCCCGAGGATCAGCTCCGCAAGGCTGCCAGCATGGCCGTCTGCAAGATCAACATTGACTCCGACCTTCGCCTTGCAATGACCGCAAGCATCCGCAAGTACTTCACCGAGCATCCGGATCACTTCGATCCCAGACAGTACCTTGGACCGGGTCGAGAGGCTATAAAGGAAATGGTCAAGCACAAGATCGTCGACGTGCTCGGCTGTGACGGAAAGGCCTGATAGGGCTATACTGTATACAGACACATAAACTACAGGAGGTGGCAAGATGAGCCAGAAACATGTCAAAAGCAGGCATACAGCGGCAAAAGAGCCTTCAAAGGCTGTCAGTGCGCTCAGTTCTCTCAACGCACGCGGGAATACTTTGGTCATCAGACTTGTATTGGCCACGGTGATTTTTGCCGTTTCTCTTATCATAAGCATGCCTGATTTTGTCGGCATAATTCTGCTTGTTCTTGCCGCCGCTGCTGCCGGGTACGATATAGTCATGGAAGCCGTTTCGGATGTTGAGAACGGCAGATATCTCGCCACCTCAGTCGTAGTAGTTGTTGTGTCGGTCATAGCTTTCTTTATTGGCTTTGCAATAGAGGGTGCTGCGGTCGTTCTGCTTTATCAGATAGGTCAGCTCCTCCTCAATTACGCAAAGGACCATACCGAGAAGGCCGCACTTGAACTGCTGGCATATCAGGATGAAGAGGTCACCGCAAAGGTCAAGGCCGCCGTTGAGGATAAGAACGCAGCGTCTCTTAACATCCATGAGGTCATGCTCGGCAGCTCCGGTTCTGTGCTTAAAGTTGCGGTGTTTCTCGCGCTGGCCTACGCCATTGCTCTGCCGATATTTACAAATTACAGCTATATCGTGTCTGTCCACCGCGCGCTGATGATCATCCTGATCGCAACGCCGATGTCCATTGTTGTCTCCATTCCGCTCTCCGGTATCGTTGGCCTGTGCTACAGCGCCCAGCAGGGAGTTGTGTTCAACAGCGCAAAGGATCTTGAAGGCATGGCGGACGCCAATATTGCCATATTTGACAAGGCCGGTATCTTCGCCGACGAATGTCCGCGCATCATTGCAATGTATTCAGATGTGCTCGATTCCGCCACTTTCATGAACTTCGTCGCTCATGCGGTGTATTATTCCGAGCAGCCCGTTGCCAAGGCTATTGCCGCCGCTTACGATCAGGAATATCATCTTGACGTAATTAAGGACTTCCGTGATATTCCGGGCTACGGCGTGGAGCTGTCTATTGACGGCATCGATGTTGTCTTTGCTGAAAAGGAGTTCTTAGCCAGCAGAGGAGTACAGCTGCCGGAGGACAGCACAGCTATCGGTCAGGTTTTTTATATGGTCGTTGCGGGCAAGGTCATGGGCAAAGTAGTGATCTCGTCCGACGTCAATGACGAGACCGAGAACCTCGTTCCGGAAATGAAGGCCGTCGGAATTTCAAGATGTATTCTTTTGACAGACGACAGCAAGGAAGCCGGACAGCAGTTTGCCGAGCTTATGAACTTCAACGAGATGTACCCGCAGTGCAGCGGAGACAAGCGTCTCGAGCTGATAAGCGATATTTCATCTAAAGCAAAAACAAAAGTTATATTTGTTTACGCAAGCGGCATCGAGTGCCACAGCGCGGCGTCCATAGATATGCGCGTAGGGAAGAAGAGCAAGTATGCCGACGCGATCGTTGATCACGAGTATATCAACAATATCCCGTTTGCAAGACAGGTCGCGGTTCGCGTGCGCGAGATAGCGATCGAAAATGCGCTGTTTGCGTTCATCGTGAAAGCCTTGCTGATATTCCTCAGCATTGTAGGGTACTGCAATCTGTGGTTTGCAATATTTATAGATTTTGTCGCGGCTGTTGCAACGATCCTCAACACGATACGTGTGACAAGCGAGTCGCTCATAACAACGCTTAAATATAAAAGCGGAAAATAATAAAAACTGCTGGTCAAAATTGGCCAGCAGTTTTTATCGGAATAATTATGTTGACAGTCCCGGGCAGATAGGGTAAAATAAAAGAGCAGATAGGAGACCGGCTTCGGTCTTTATTAATCCCCTGCTCAAGTTCGCATAATATAAATTAAACGAACTTCAACACGGAACTCAGGAGAAATAACATGAATCTCGACCAGATAAATGACATTCCAGATATTCTTATGGAGTTTCTGGAATACCATTCGACTGTCAGGGGACACTCGGACAAAACCGTCGCGGGGTATTATTTAGATCTGAAAATTCTTTTTCGTTATCTGAAGCGGCGGAGACATCTTGTCCCGCGCGAGCTTCCGTTCAATGAGATAGACATAACCGATATTGATATCGACTTTATAAAGTCGATACGCATTGAGGAGCTGTACCGCTATCAGTCGTTTTCCCCGGAGCTTGAGGATACGCCTAACGCGCTCTCAGCCGCCAGCCGCTGCCGCCGTACATCGTCGGTCAAATCGTTTTTCAGCTATCTTACCGCTAAGCGGCATCTGCTGGATTATAACGTGTGTCAGGAGCTGGATATGCCAAAGCGCCAGGCGTCTCTGCCGAAGTACCTTGAGGAATCGGAGTGCGAGCGGCTGCTTGCCGCATGTGACGGGCCGTTTGAGTACCGTGATTACTGCATCCTGATGCTGTTCCTGTCATGCGGCCTGCGTGTTTCTGAGCTCGTTTCGCTGAACACCACGGATATATATGAGGATCATCTGCGTGTCCTCGGCAAGGGCAACAAGGAACGTGTCGTATTTTTTGCTGACGGCTGCCGTGAAGCGATTGATGATTATCTTGCTGTCCGCAATGGAGAAAAGCTCCCGCCTGAAGACAAAAACGCGCTGTTCATCAGCCGCGACAACCGCCGTATAAGTGTCCGCGGCGTACAAAAAATGGTTGATAAAAAGCTGCTGCAGGCCGGGCTTGATGCCAGCCGCTATTCTCCTCATAAGCTGCGCCACACAGCCGCCACGCTCATGCTGAAAAACGGCGTTGACACCCGCGCGCTCCAGGAAGTCCTCGGTCACAGCAATCTGAACACAACGCAGATATACACCCATCTGGACAATGCCGCGCTTCACGAAGCGGCAATGGCAAACCCCATCGGCAGAAAAACAAAAGAAGAAATTGAAGAATAATAAATGAGCCTGACGTTTAAGTCAGGCTCATTTACTTGCCTCTGTTATCGGTATCGCGCCGCCGATATCAAAGGCTGGTTTGTCAGTTATGTAAACTATGTCAACGTTATGTAAACTCGTGAATTCGATTATCTGCTCTGCGTCCGGATGCCTGTCCAGCCCTCCGGTGAATGCCAGCTTTGTATCTGAAATTTTAAAGCTTGCCCCGCCGACAAAACCGTAATCAAAGCCCGGCAGATCTATATATCCCGGCATGATCTTCAGCACATCGATCCCGTGCGCTTTCGCGCTGCGGCATATCCCCTCGTCTGCCGTTATTATCGCGTTATCATTTACAACACACACCGAACAGCGGCTGTACCCCTGCCTGCTGCTTACTTGTATTGCGCCATTCCCGATTGTTAAATATTTCACTATTGCATCAGAGCCTGTTTTGGGATTATATATGACTTTATCTCCGAGGATGCACACGTTCATCTGTGCGTCATTGGGGTACAGGGCTGACTGCTCTATACTGGCAAACTTGATTTCAAATCCCCTGTCTTCCAGCTGCCGTGAAAAGCTGCTCCCTTTCAGATAAGGCGCAAGCAACAGCCTGTTCCCTCCTAAATGCAGCGCCGAAAGGTCGGCGTGACCGGATAATCTATCGTCAACATACGGATTATCAGGCATCGAGAGTATATTGATGCCTAACTTTCCGACACCATTTTGTAATATGTTACAATACTTTTCGCCTATTATAACTATGTCGGTGCAAACCGGGAGGTTTGGATTCTCAACGAATTTCATCATTTGTGCCTCGGCAGCACAGCGGCTATCGCTTCGCTGATGCTCTTTACCGGGATCAGCTCCAGTCCGTCATATCTCCCCAGCTCATCGCGCACATGCGCCGGAATTACACAGCGCCTGAAGCCAAGCCTGTGTATCTCGGACAATCTTTGATTTAGCGCGCTGACGCTGCGAATTTCTCCCGAAAGCCCGACCTCACCTATTGCCGCAAGGTCAGCTCCAAGCGGCCTGTCAAGATAGCTGGACGCAACGGCAAGGCTCGTCGCAAGGTCAGCCGCAGGCTCCTCGAGGCTCAGTCCGCCGATAACGTTTATATACGAGTCGCAGCTGCCGACCGGCAGGCCGCTGCGCTTTTCGAGCACCGCAAGCAGCATTGCCGCGCGGTTATAGTCAATGCCGTTGCTGCGGCGCGCCGCGTTATAGTTCGTCGGCGCAACGAGCGCCTGGACTTCGGCAAGTATCGGTCTGGTACCTTCAATGACGCACGCGACGCAGGTTCCCGGACAGTTATCCGGTCTGCCGCTGAGCAGCATTTCGGACGGGTTCTCCACGCAGCGCAGTCCCCTGTCTGCCATTTCAAATACGCCTATCTCATTTGTCGAGCCGAAGCGGTTTTTCGCCGCGCGCAGAATGCGGAAGCTTGTGCTGCGCTCGCCCTCAAAGTACAGAACGCAGTCAACCATGTGCTCCAGCACCTTGGGTCCCGCTATGCTCCCCTCTTTGTTTATATGTCCAACGACAAAGACGGTAAGTCCCTTTTCCTTGGTGACGCGCATGATGCGCATCGTGCATTCGCGCACCTGCGTGATGCTGCCCGGCGCGGAGGCTACGCCCGAATCGCTCACGGTCTGGACGGAGTCGATGATCGCAATGTCCGGCTTCAGTTCGTCGATAGCGGCGATGATGCTGTCTATATCCGTCTCGGCAAGGACATAGATATTCTCCCCATCGACGCCGAGACGCATCGCGCGCAGCTTGAGCTGACGCTGGCTTTCCTCACCAGTGACGTATAGGATCTTCCGTCCCGCGCCTGCCGAAGCGCACATCTGGAGAAGCAGCGTCGACTTGCCGATACCCGGCGCGCCGCCGACAAGCACGAGTGAGCCCGCGACGGCTCCGCCGCCAAGCACGCGGTCAAACTCCGATATCCCGGTCGCGAACCTTATCTCCTCCGAAGTGTCAAGCTCCGAGAGCGGCTTCGCCTTACCGGCAGCGGCGCGCGCATTTACAGCGCTCTTTTTGCCGCTGCCGGGCTCAATCGTCACTTCCTGGAGCGTGTTCCACGCTCCGCACGCGGGGCATCTGCCCGCCCAGTTTGAAGTTTCATTGCCGCACTCGGCGCAGCAGTAAACTGTTTTTCTCTTGTTCGCCATAGGATTTCTCCAGTCTTATGTACTTTGTATGCCTGTTCTGTATTGAAGATAGCTGCCCATCAGCACCGCTGCGACCGAGGTCTGGTAGCCCGAGGTTTTAAGGTTCTCCATATCCGAGAAGTTTGACATGAACCCGCATTCGACCAGCACCGCCGGGCAGCTTACGTGCGAGAGTATATACAGACCCTTGGACGCGGGCTCTGCGACTCGCCTGTTTTCCGGAGCAAGGCTACGTATCAGGTTCCCGTGCATGAGCTTGCCGAGCTCCTCGCTGTCCTGCGTCGCCGCGTACATGACCTGCGGCCCGCTCGGCACACCCGTCGGGAAACAGTTCTGGTGGATGCTTATCAGCACCGGGTTCGGCGCTTCGTTTACGATCTCTGTCCTGCACTCAAGGTCGCGGTGCTCACTGTAGTTCGGAGTATCGGACTTGGTGCTGTCGTCCTGACGGGTCATTATATTATCCTGCCCGTAGAACTCCGCAAGCGCGCGCAGCTTCAGCGCTATCGCAAGGTTAATATCGCTCTCTCTTGAGCCGTCAGCCCCCTGCGCGCCGCCGTCTATCCCACCGTGCCCCGGGTCAATGACCAGCGTCGTGCTCCCGGCGTGCGCCGAGACATCCGTCATTTTTCCTTTGAACGTCAGCAGGAAAAACGATGGGAGCAGCGCCAGCAGAAGCACGATCACGGGTTTGCGGATCGGCGGTTTCAGCTTTAACATTCGAGACAAATGCCCTTTCATCTCCTTCTATTATATATGCCTTGTACGGTCAAGTCAAACAAAATACAGCCGGCGCGCGTCACAGCAGGATGCAGATGAGTCCGCCGCTGCCCTCGTTTATTATGCGCTGCAGGGTCTGCTGGAGCTTCTGCTTTGCATTCTCCGGCAGCGATTCTATCTTTGATGTAAGCCCCTCCTCGGCGATGTCGTAAAGCGACTTGCCGAATATGTTCGACTGCCATATGCGGTTCACATCGCCGTCAAAGCCCTGGAGCAGGAAGTTGATTATATCTTCTGACGCGGTCTCACCGCCGATAGCCGGGGTCACCTCTGTCTCTATATTTGTCATAAGCATATGTATCGCTGGGGCGTTCGCCTTGAGCTTCACACTGTATTTTCCTCCCTGACGGACGATCTGCGGCTCCTCAAGCTGCATCTGCGAGGAGTCCGGCATCACAACGCCGTAGCCCTTTGTGCGCACGTCGTTCAGCGCGCAGCGCAGCTTATCATAGTCACGCTTTACCTCGCTCATTTCCGTGAGCGTGGATATCAGGTCGCCGTCGTTGTTTATCTCGATGCCGGTCTGCTCGCTGATAGTTTTATAATACAGGCTGCGCGGCAGGCAAACGGTCACGGATACGGTGCCCGTGCCGAGGTCGCTCCTGTCGATGCTGACATCGTTTACGCACTCGCACTGCGAGAGCTTATCAACAGCGCAGCGGCAGTCCTTTATTCTGCACACGCCGCTGCTGCAATCCATTATGCTGGCAAACAGTTCATTGCGCAGTTCGTTGTCCTCCGGCAGCGCCTCGAGCCATTCAGGCAGAAAGATGCCTATGGACTTGAGCGGGAACTCCTCGAGCACAGAACGGATGATACCGGCAATGTCATCCTCTGTCAGGGTCATGCAGTTTACCCTGATGCAGCGCACGTCATACCGTGCGGTGATCTCCTCGGCAATGGCTATCGCCGTCTCCGACGCAGGCTCTGCACTGTTGAGGAGGACCACAAATGGTTTCCCGATGCTCTTCAGCTCGGTTATTGCACGCTCTTCCGGCGCTTCATATTTCTCGCGCGGAATGTCGCATATTGTCCCGTCGGTGGTCACAACGATGCCGACGGTCGAGTGCTCGGTTATGACCTTGTGCGTCCCCTTCTCTGCCGCCTCCGTCATGGTTATCTCATGGTCGAACCACGGCGTAGTGACAAGACGCTCCGCGCCGTCCTCAAACTGCCCGGCGGCGCCGTCCACCATGTAGCCGACGCAGTCTACCAGCCGCACCGAGAGCTCCGCGCCGTCGCCCAATGCGATGTTCACTGCGTTTTCCGGGACGAACTTCGGCTCAGCGGTCATTATTGTCCGGCCTGAGCCGCTCTGCGGCAGTTCATCGCGGGCACGCTCCTTCATGTAGGTGTTGTCGATCCGCGGGATCACAAGCGTTTCCATAAAGCGCTTGATAAATGTGGACTTCCCGGTACGCACCGGCCCCACAACACCAAGCATGAAAGCGCCGTCGGTACGCGCCGCTATATCGCGGTAGATATTTGTATCAGTCATAATAAAGCCTCCGCTCTCATGTTCTCGTTTGTTCGAGTTTATGAGCAGCGGAGGCAGTTTATGACAAGCGTGGCAGGCTATCGCGTCACGGCCTGTTATATGAAATCTATTATCTGGTGATGCACAGCGGATACGGCAAATTCAGTCTCCGGGAACCGGGCGGAAAGCTTATCTCTCAGGCTGTACATGACCGGGTCTTCCGTGCAGAAATGATCTGCGTCGATGAGGTTTATCCCAAGTTCTGCGGCATGCAGGAACTGGTGGTATTTGATATCGGCAGTCACATATGTGTCGCAGCCCTTTGTGTAAGCGTCGTCAATGCAGGCGCCGCCCGAGCCTCCCATCACCGCGAGTCTGTGTACCGGG
>ERZ825137.3073-NODE-3073-length-18432-cov-6.933014_pt1 | contig 18432 bp, 17 predicted proteins | sample MGYA00519873_ERZ825137 | MGnify/ENA primary metagenome ERZ825137 (study PRJEB31778, sample SAMEA3449190) | human gut metagenome | biome: human gut; feature: human-associated habitat; material: faeces | place: United Kingdom | collected 2010/2012 ...
GCTCTGCTCTGCTCTGCTCTGCTCTGCTCTGCTCTGCTCTGCTCTGCTCTGCTCTGCTCTCAAGATTATGTTCTTTCCCTACTCTTTGTCAATGCAATTTTTTAACAACTTACCCCTACAATCTGGAATCACATATTTTCGTAAATTATCCCATTAGTTCCTTTAATATACAAACTGTATGTTTAAGCCCCTCTTCAACAGTGAAACTATTTCTATACCCCAATTGCTTAATTTTATTATTGTTCAACGACGAATTGCTCATTGGATTAAATGCTTTCAATTCATTCTCTGTTGGATCGGCAATAATCAATTTCACATTACCTGCTTCAGCATATATTTTTGCCATCTGTCTTATCGTTGTAATTTCATCATGACCTATGTTGTATGCCTGTCCTTTTTTTCCTTTTAATAATGCTGTAAGTATTTGAACAGCACAATCCACCGAATAGCAATATGACCTTTTTTGTAATCCAGAGCTTTTCATAACAAGTTGCTCTCCAGTTGCTGCTCTAAATGCAAAATCAGAAGAGATACGCTTATCTACTTTTTTTGCAGACGGTCCATAAATATGTCCTGGTCGTACAATAACGCAATCAACTCCAAATTCCGATGCATAAGATTTGCACAGCATCTCAGAAGCTCTTTTAGCAATAGTATATGAAGACCGAATATTATCAATGTCTACTTCGCCATAATCGCCTTCCGTAAATGACTCTTCCGTCTTTTTGTTTCCATAAACTTCGCTCGAAGAAATATAAAGTAGCCTTTGGATCCTATTATTCTTAGAATAATCCAATAGTGCATGCACACCATCAAAATTCGACAAAATAGTTTCCACAGGTTTTTCTGTATATAACTCTGGAGAAGCCAATCCAGCTCCAGAAATGATATAGTCTGGTTTTATGTCAAGATTTATTTTTTTTAAGGCATCATAGTAAACATACTCAACCTTATGACATCCACCAAATCTGACCTGAAATTCTTTTTCACTTCTTGCTCCAACGTATACCTTGTCGATTTTATTATATGTAACAAGCACATCTACTATTGCAGAACCTATTAATCCTAAGCCACCAGTGATAAATATATTTTTGCCATCAAGTTTAGTTAAATCAGAATTTCCAACTGCTCTCAGCAGATCTGCTTTGTAAAGTGCAGACTCTAATAACCTCATCATTTACCTCACTTTTTTATCCACTCATCATTCTTTGCATTTAATAAAGCTTTAAAAATCTCTATATCTTCTACTGTAGTAATCTTAATATTTTTTTCTGATCCTTTTGAAAAATAAGTCATATAACCATATTTCTGCATCAATGAACATGAGGCAGCCATATTGGTTACTCCATCTTTAATTGCTTGGTTGTGAACCTTCCACAGTTCATCAAATGCGTACGAATGCGGTGTTTGAGTTCGCCACAGTTCATCTCTGTTTAGAGCTTCGTTCGATTCTATACCATCTTTTGAAACGAAAACTACTTCTGTAGTAGGAATCACGGTAACCGCAGAGCCATATTTTTTTTGCTTTACAAGATTATCTGTAATCACATCTTGCGGAAGCATTGGCCTATTACCATCATGAATCATAACAACAATATCACTTGTCGATTCATGATCCTCCTTAATTGCTTTTAAGCCATTATAGATTGATTCCTGACCAGTGGAACCTCCCGTAACAATTTTCTTAAGTTTTGTAATATTAAACTGTCTTGCATATGCATCAAGGACTGCACTCCATCCTTCAAGGCACGCAACATAAATTTCATCAATACTGGGATGCTGCTGGAATGCTTCTAATGTATATATAAGAATCGGTTTATTTTCAACAGTTAAAAATTGTTTGGGCAGGTCTTGATGTGTTCTTGTTCCCGTTCCTCCAGCAGTTAAAATAGCAATATTTTTCATAACTCAATTCCTCACTTACTTTGATATCCATACTCATTTGGCAAAAGTTTACTACATTTGCCGCTATTTGATTTCCAATTTGGATTTGGAATTCTCCAATCTTCGTTATAAATACATTTTAAAATATCTTCTGCATTATCCGGAACCGGAACTGCTACACCATCAACGCTAATTAGCTTTGTACGATTCACTCTTCTATGTTGTCTTTACTTTTTTACCTGTTGCACGGCTTGTTGTACATTTCCAGAAATTGCTTGGGTCGCTCCTTGCTGTGCATCCGGCTGCCGACACCACCGGCAAAAATCACTGCTATATTCATCATACGCTCCTCTTACCTCTTTATATATTTTGCGAAGAATTTCATTTCGTTCTGAAAAAACAGGACACTGATTGCAAGCAAAATGCTCCCGATCACAACGCAGTAAAAAATGGCATGAACGATCCAGCTTCCAACCGTCACGTTCTGGAGGGGAAGCAGCTTATAGCAGAGTGCAAAGCCCGCTCCTGCGCCGACAACAAACAGAAACAGCTTCCGGTAGAAAATGCGCTGCGCCCGTCCCGGAACGATTTTGCTTGTGTAGTACACATGAAATACCATCCGATAGGTCATGCCAACGATTGTGCCAATGGTTACGCCAATCAAACCAAGCTTTTTTACCAGCGCTACCGAAATCACAATATTCAGCGTAGCTTCAATGTAAGCAGGTACAGTAATTTCCTTGAACTTGTTAGCTGAATAGGCCAGGTTCAGGTGCGGCAGCTTGACCAGGTACAACGCTTCTGACAAAACCAGTAAAAATCCAAACAACGGCTGGTTGTACTCTGTATCGACAATGCCTCTGGTATAGAGCCGCACAAACGGTGTGATGAGCAAAGCTGTTACGGTAAACAAGAAGAACACCAGAACAAAAACTATATATTCATATATATCCAGCTTTTGGTTCAGTTCTTTCCAGTTTTTCTTTGCATAGGCCTGTCCCACCGTGTGTGCAATCCCGGACAGACACGCATCGATCACTTGCTTGATCCCACTGCTGACAAGACTGTAAACGCTGTAGATTGAAACGGTTTTCAGGTTTGCCAGAAATGTAAGGACAGTAACGTCCGTGCTGTTATGAATGAATGCCGCCAGATTGATTGCAAACCCATTCCATCTGGATTTTATAAGGGAATTATCCGGCTCAACCTTCCAGTCGATTGTATAGTTCTTTTTTACATACCGGTTGAATATGAGCGGCTGCAAAAGAAAGAGCGAACCGCTTATCAGCTTTAAGACATGAATACTGGGGTAAATAAAAACCGAGATTAATGCAAACAGGACATTGAAGATCACGATGAGCGTCTGCGTGAAATTTACCACATAGCCCTTTTTATCCGCATTCAGGAGCGTTCGCAGCGTCAGCGAATACATGTACTGGATCAGCAATGTGAGCGAAAGGATCAATGTCAGCGAACATACATACGCAAATTTGAACTCGGTTTTGAAATACAGCGGATATACAATGGACAGTACAACCGAATAGCCGATGAAAAGGGCGCCGATCTTTTTATAAAAGCGATCTGCCGTTACAAGAACTGATGAAATTTTATTATTGTCCTGTTCTACAATGGGTTTATACAGGTTTGCGATAATAACGCCGGTTATTCCTCCCTCAACCAGCGTTATGTAGCTTAAAAACTGGTTGAGCGACGATACCAGCCCGTTCACTTCCGAGCCAAAGCAGGTAAGAATGATTTTAGGCAGAATAAAACCGCTTACAAGCGTAAAAAACTGCAGAACCATTCCCGAAATCATGTTCAGCAGGGTTGCCTTATTTTTCATTTTCCGTTACTCTCCATGCTTTGATGCCATGGCTTACCCGTTGGTCTTCCGGCGGGAGCTGCATGTAGTCTCCGTAAACACGTTTGAGATAGGTATCATAGTCTTTGAAGCCTTTTACTGTAATGTCGTTAAATTGGTAATCAACAATTTCATCAAACAGTGCACGTGGAACTGCCTTTGTCCCCCACGTCAAATCTTGAATATAGCGACATTCTTGGTTCTTATATTTTTTACAAAAACCGACATACCGTTCAACCAGTTTTTCTTTATTGAATTTTCCAGCGATCCAGACCACGATCTTGTTCAGGTAATTATAAATTCCTTTTTTTCTGGTTGCCTCCAATGCATAAAAACCATTCGCTTCCAAATTTTTCTGGTATAGCTTTTGCATCAATCTAACACACTGACAATATGACCGCGTTCCGCGATCCGGCACATTATCAAATGGAAAAATATCAATCCATAATTCGGATGGATCCTTTGCGAGGTTATCTTTTACTGCAATCGACTTATTGTAGACTTTTAAAAATGGCATGTCGGTCTTATCGACTTCATAACCAGATATCTCCAGTTCTTCACCAATTCGTTTATTTTTCCGCAAGATTTCAATCAGACGATCATAATCCTTTCGTAAAACAGCAATATCAATATCATCATCCCACGGAATAAATCCGCCGTGCCTTACAGCGCCCAGCAAGGTTCCGCTCATAATAGAATACTGAATTCCGTGTCCTCCCAGATATTCATCCAGTTCCTTTAGCATCCTACACAATTCAATCTTTATTTCGATGCTGTCCAACTGTTCTTTCGCCATTTTGCCTTCTCCTCTCCACCACAACTTTTATACGCTGCAGTCCGTCCATAATGTGCTTTTATACTCTTCTTCATTTCTGCCAAAACAGAATATACGGAACAATTCCGCTCTTATCCTCAATAAGGTGAATCATACTATACAATAACGGTAGATATAGAATTCCATATAAAAGTCTCTGATTTCTTATCTTCGAGCATTGTTTCAACAAATCAGGCAAGTAAACCACAATCAATGCTAAAAATGGCCAGAGAATCCGGTTCATCAAGATATTTTTTGAAAAAATCATACCTATCACCAAACAAAAGGTGCATCCAAAATGGTATGTTTCCATTCCGCCCAGTTTTGTATCTTTTTGGACAAGCAGACTTACAGCAGTCAATACTATAAACAAGATTAAATACAGAATGATAATCCTGCCTTTTCCGTCGGATGCAAACATCTGCGCAGGATTTTCTCCATTTACATACATTTCGTAATAGGGAAAAATTTTTACAATAATCTGGACGCCCGTTGTAAAGAGTATCGCCCCACACACTGATAAAAGTGTTGAAACAAGGTGGATTTTCCAGATGCTTTTACAGCATTTCGCTATCTCCACTCCCAAATAAGAAAGCGCGAATACAATAATTGTATTGTGTATCCCTGTAGCCAGAATAAAGAGCAGCCAGCCCTTATAGTTTTTTCTATCTTTTTCAAGGATTGCAAAAGCATTAATTGCCAACGAAATTGCCATGAATTGTCGTGTTCCATTCATGCTTTCATAGAACAAGGTCAAGCCTATAAATAAAACACACGACAAAAAGTAATCCTTCGATTTTCTTTTTATAAACGCTAAGAATCCCACCGCAATTACAAGAGAATTCACAAATATGCCAAGCTGCGGAAAATAAATAACTCTCGTAATGAAGTAGTGCATTCCAACATATACGATTGCGCTTGGAATTTTTGATACCTTTAGAGCCTGTGCTAGAGACGATGACCGAGCAATGTTTTGATACATCCCATAATATGTTTCCGTATCGGTTCCGACTGTGTACTTTCTAAGCGCCATTGTCATTCCAAACATAAAAAAGCAGCAGCAGAGATAAAAAACTTCCCCATCTGTTGTTTTTTTTATGCTTTTCACATTATATTTTCTTAGCTGCCACAGTAAAAACACAAGAGAAATTTCAATTAAATAGATGCTCATGGCGCAGTCCCTGCCTCTGCAATTTTTTTGGCCGCAATTAACAGGTTTTTATTTATAATACAGAGCAATGCCGCTATTCTGTTTTTAGCTCTGCAATTCTTATCTCGCACAATTTCAAATTTTACGTTATCCAAATAATCACAAATTCTGGCATACACTTCCGGGTACGTCGTTTTTATATCTTTATTGCTTAATAAAACCTGGCAGTAGTCACTGAACTTTTTAGATTTCGCAGCAGCGATCAACTGTGGATAATGTTTTTCACAAAATGTCACGAGATTATCCGCAGCATCTAACTCGTCTAAAGAGCCCTGACCAAAAACATGCATAATGCTGCCTTCTCTTTGCAGATAGAAGTACTGTTTTCGTGTCGTAACGCTTACACGCCTTACCGATGAATAGTATTTATATGTAGTAAACTCGTCCTCATGGTATTTTCCTACCGGAAACTGATATTCTCTGGCAATAGACGTGGGCAGCAGCATTGCACAAGCACTGGTGTCCAATGTGTCTTGGTACAGCATTTTTTCTAACGCTTTTATCCCTGTATAGCAGAACTCCTGAGCTTCATCTCTTTTTTCCGTAATTTCATTGAACGAACTATATTTACAAATACCTGTCACTGCAATATCTGCCTGATATTTTTCCTTTAATTGAACAAGTACTTCCAAATAATCCGGTGCGATAAAATCATCGCTATCAATAAATGTAACGTCATTTCCCCTTGCGTACTTAATTCCAAAGTTTCTTGCATCAGATAATCCGCCATTGCTTTTGTGCAACGCCCTAATACAATCGTACTTTTGTGCGTAACGATCACACAATTGTGGACAATTGTCTGGCGATCCGTCATCCACCAGTAGAATTTCAAAATCTCTGTATGTCTGTGCCAGAATACTTTGGACACATTTATCCAGATATTCTTCCACCTTATATACAGGTACGATTACGCTAATCATTTTGTTTCCTTTTCTACTGCTTCCAAGTAATACTTCTGCATTCGCGGCGCTTCCGATGCACTGTCAAAACCCGCGGCAGCAACTTCTTTTGCGTGGCTCCTTCTGACAGGCATATTTTCTTTGCAAGCCTTTAGAATTTGCTCCGCCCATACATCGTTGCCATCGTCAAGCGCAATAAAGTGGCCAAGCTCACATGCATCGGCTTCCCTCGTTACCTCCGTTGAAAAGAACATTGGCAAACCGCAGCTCTCCGCTTCAAGCCCAACAACCGGAAGTCCCTCATAGAGGGAAGGAAGCAAAAAGCAATCCATTGCATTGTAAAACTGCTGGATGTCCTCTCTTCGCCCTAAATAGGCAACCTGTTTTTTAATTCCCAACTCATCGATTTTTTTCATCATCTCCTCTTTGAGATCTCCATCGCCAATCAAACATAGAATCGCATTTGATTCTTTTTTGGCGACCGCCCCAAAGATTTCAATCATCCGAACAGAATTTTTTTGTTCTGTAAAACGTCCGATATGACCAATTACAGTTTTATCGCTCCAACCAAATTCTGCTCTTGTCTTTTCGCGGACTGCCGGATCATACGAATTGAATTCGGTGTTGATTGCCGTCTTGAACACATCTACTTTTCCGGCATCAAACAGCTTATTGCCAAACTGCCAGCGGCCACAATCAGCTCCACAGGACATATAGTAATTGGCAAACCACTTTGACATAGGACGCAGCATTTTTTTAAGAATCGTTTTCCAGTCGTCCTCATGGGCCATGGATAGACTTTCCGATATTCTCACCGGAACCTTGCAATGTTTCGCAACGGCCATAGGAAAAAGATTCATCGTGCTATTATAAGCATGGACAACCTTATATTGATTTTGCTTAAAGATGCGCATCATATCGGTCATATTCTGAAAAATATGTTGATAAGGTGTGATCCTATAAACTCGCCCTCCCAGATTTGTAATCTCCTGCTCTGGAATCGCCTGTGAATCAGAATCACATATAAAATCAAATTGAATTTTGTCCCGATCAATATGCCGATAGTATTCCATGATCAGATTCTTTTTTCCGCCAGAATCCATCTTCCCAACAATGATTGCTGCTCTCATGGGTTTCATTTACCGCCATCCCTTTGCTCAAAAAATTCCAACGTCTTATCGATCACCTTCTGGATATCCTCTTCTGCAAGGTTATAATACATGGGCAGACGCACCAGCCTATCGCTGTCAGGCGTCGTATGCTCATCCTCTCCTGCGAAACGTCCGAACTTCAGGCCAGCCGGAGCACTATGCAGCGGAACATAATGGAATACACACAGGATATCGTTTTCCTTCATAAATTGTATATATGCCTGCCGTGTCTCCAGATCTTTGCATTTCAGATAAAACATGTGCGCATTATGCACGCAGCCCGCCGGAACTGTCGGAAGTTCCAAAATTCCCTTGTCAGCCAGCGGTTTGAACGCCTCATAATAGCGATTCCACGAAGCAAGCCGGTTCTCGTTAATTTCATCAGCCACTTCCAACTGCGCCCAAAGATAAGCTGCATTCAAATCGCTCTGTAAGTAGCTGTCGCCAAAATCGACCCAGTTGTACTTTGCTACCTGTCCCCGGAAAAACTTCGAACGGTTTGTGCCTTTTTCACGCAGGATTTCAGCCTTTTCAATATATGTGGGGTTATTGATAACGATTGCGCCGCCCTCTCCCATTGAATAGTTCTTTGTTTCGTGGAAGGAATAGCACCCAAAATCGCCAATTGTGCCCAATGCCTTGCCTTTATAGGTGCTCATAACCCCCTGCGCCGCATCTTCCACAACCATTAATTGATGCCGCTTTGCGATATCCATAATGGCATCCATCTCACAGGCTACGCCCGCATAGTGAACAGGACAGATGACTTTTGTTTTTTCAGTGATGGCAGCTTCGATTTTCGTTTCATCTATGTTCATCGTATCCGGGCGAATATCGACAAACACAAGCGTAGCTCCGGCCAAAACAAAAGAATTGGCAGTGCTGGAAAATGTAAAACTGGGCAAAATCACTTCATCACCCGGTTTGATACCACAAAGCAGAGCAGCCATATCCAGTGCCGTTGAGCCGCTTGTCGTCAGCATAACTCGTTCAGCCTTAAATCTATTCTCCAGCCATTCATCGCACTTTTTGGTGAACGGTCCGTCTCCGCAAATTTTGTGATTTTCAACCGCTTCATGCATATACTTAAATTCTGTGCCTACAAAAGGCGGAACATTGAAATGAATCATCTTTTTCCTCCGTTTAATCATGCACCATCTTCGGGTGTTATCTTATCGATAATAGTCAGGTTCTTTTATTTTTTTGCTTCTTTACATCATTTTCAAATTTAAACAGTACAATTTATGATGATACTCAGAAGGCAACGCAGCAATTTCCAAACCGTCGTCGTCACTCTATGATGACAGCCGCATATGCTCACCGCTTCACCCCAAACGCCCGTTCGGGGTTCTTCTTCCTTTGTTTGGCATCGCTTTTCTTTTTCGAATGCCTTGCTCAGAATTTGAACGTCTCTTTCATCCCCAGCCACTTCTGATCCTTCTCGCTCAGATTCAGCACCGCGTCCTCTCCGAGCGTGTATCCCTCGGCAGACGCATTTCCCTTATATTCGCCCTTTACATCCGGCCACTCAACACCAATCTCCGGGTCATTCCAAGCCAAGCCGCCCTCATCATTGGGATGATAAAAGTCATCGCACTTATAACAGAATTCCGCTTCGTCGCTCAGGACGAGGAAGCCGTGCGCAAATCCCTTCGGAATCAAGAACTGCTTTTTGTTCTCCGCTGACAGCGTCACGCCATACCATTTTCCATATGTTTCGGATTTCGCTCTCAAATCCACCGCCACATCAAATACAGCGCCGCGCACCACGCGAACCAGCTTCGTCTGCGGATACTGCTTCTGGAAGTGCAGGCCGCGCAGCACGCCCCTGACGGACATGGATTGATTGTCCTGCACAAAGTGGACGTCAATTCCCGCCTCCCGCATATCCCGCTCACTGTAGGTCTCCATAAAATAGCCGCGCGCATCACCGTGGACGGCGGGCGTTATCACGCAAAGCCCCTCTATTCCGCCCACGTTTTTCTCAACTCGTATCTGACCCATTTAACGAATCTCCCGTTTACTTTTCGATTTCCTTCAGATAACGGCTCAGCGCATCCTGCCAAGTCGGAAGCGGCGTAAAGCCCGCCTCCACCAGCTTGCGCTTATCCAGTCGGCTGTTAAACGGCCGCGCCGCCCTGCTCAGGTCATATTCCGCCGTCGTAACCGGCACCACCTGCGTGGCATACCCCGCCTGACGGTAGATTTCCTTCGTAAAGTCATACCAGCTGATGTAGCCGCCCTCGTTGGTCGCATGGTAATAGCCGTATTTTTCGGTTTCATTCATATCAATCAGCAGCCGCGCCAGATCGTATGTGTACGTCGGCGTGCCGATCTGATCGTTAACCACGCGAACCGTGTCGTGGGTCTTTCCGACATCCAGCATCGTCCTGATGAAATTCTTCCCATTCAGGCCGAATGCCCACGCGATGCGGACGATGAAATACTTTTCAAGCGTCCGGCTGACCGCCAGCTCGCCTTCGAGCTTGGTCTGCCCATAGACGTTCAGCGGCCTGTAATCCCTGCAATCCGGCTGCCACGGTTCGGTCCCCTGTCCGTCAAACACGTAATCCGTGCTGATGTATGTCATCTTGCAGCCGAGCTTTTTGCAGGCGTCCGCAATATTCTGCGTGCCGCCCGCATTGATCGCGCGCACCTTCTCCGCCTTTTCGGGGTCCTCCGCCAGATCCACCGCCGTCCACGCCGCGCAATGGATCACAGCGTCCGGCTTTACGTCCGTGATGACCCGCTCTACCGCGGCTCTGTCGGTGATATCCAGCGCCACATACGGCGCCTTCGTCACCGCGGAGCCGTCCGCCACGCCGCCATAGCTTTCCTGAATGTCCGATCCGACGCCTTCATGGCCGCGCCCAATCAGCTCGTTCATCACGTCGTGGCCAAGCTGGCCGCCAACGCCCGTCACAAAAAACTTCATGCCCTGACCTCGGCTTTCGCCTTGTACATCTCTTCGTAGTACTTCTGGTAGTTGCCCGAGGTGACGTTCTTCATCCATTCCTCGTGTTCCAGATACCAGTCGATGGTCAGCACAATGCCCTTTTCAAACGGCGTCTCCGGATACCAGCCCAGATCGTTTTTGATCTTGGTCGGATCGATGCCATAGCGCCGGTCATGGCCGAGGCGATCCTCCACATGCCGAATCAGCGCCTCGGAGATTCCTTCGTCCTGCAAACGCTCGTGGAGTTGCTCGATGATGGTCTTCACGATGAAGATATTCGGGCGTTCATTGTGGCCGCCCACGTTGTAAACCTCTCCGCTTCTGCCGCCTTCGGCCACCATGTCGATCGCCTTGCAATGATCCTCGACATACAGCCAATCTCGCACCTGCATGCCGTCTCCGTAAACCGGGAGCTGCTTGTGATGCTTGACGTTATTGATCATCAGCGGGATCAGCTTCTCCGGGAACTGATACGGGCCGTAGTTGTTGGAGCAGCGGGTGATGTTGACCGGCATGCCGTAGGTGTCGTGGAACGCCTGAACAAAGTGATCCGCGCTCGCCTTCGAAGCCGAGTACGGGCTGTGCGGATTGATGGGCGTCGTCTCCATGAAATACCCTTCCGCGCCCAGCGCGCCGTAGACCTCATCGGTGGACACCTGCAAATACTTCTTGCCCGCCTTCCAGCGCTTGGTTTCCGGCTGATACCACGCCTCCTTGGCGCGCTGGAGCAGGTTCACCGTGCCCATGACATTCGTTTGCACAAAGATTTCCGGGTTCGCAATCGAACGATCCACGTGAGACTCCGCCGCAAAGTTGATGACGCAGTCAAAGTCGTATTTTTCAAACAGCGCCGTCACCAATTCCCTGTCGCAGATATCGCCCTGCACAAAGATGTGGCGCTTATCCCCTTCCACGCCCTTCAGGTTCTCCAGATTGCCGGCATACGTCAGCTTGTCCAGATTGACTAAGAGAATATCGTCGTGCTTTTTGAGCATGTAATATACGAAGTTCGATCCGATAAAACCCGCGCAGCCGGTGATCAAATACGTTTTCATCTGTTTTCTCCAATCGCATCGATGTATTTTCCGTCCAGCACGTCCTTCAGATACTGGCCATACTGATTCTTCTTTAGAACCTCGTAAATCTCCAGCACTTCTTCCCGCGTAATCCATCCGTTCAGATACGCGATTTCCTCCAGACAGGCGATCTTGCGGTGCTGGTGCTGTTCCATCGTCTTGACAAAGTTTGTCGCATCCACCAGACTTTCGTGCGTGCCGGTATCCAGCCATGTAAAGCCCTGCCCCAGCAGCTCCACGTTGAGTTCGCCCTGTTCCAGATAAATGCGGTTCAAATCGGTGATCTCCAGCTCGCCCCGCTTCGAGGGCTTCAAGTGCTTGGCATACTCCACCACGCGGTTATCGTAGAAATACAACCCCGTCACGCAGTAGTTGCTCTTGGGATGTTCCGGCTTTTCCTCGATGGATACCGCCTTGCCGTCCCGGTCAAATTCCACGATGCCGAATCGCTCCGGGTCGTCCACATAATACCCGAAAACGGTGGCTCCTTTGCCCGCCTCGGCATTCCGAACCGCCGCCTTCAGGCGCTCGTTGAGGCCATGCCCCGCAAAAATGTTATCGCCCAGCACCATCGCAACCGTATCGCCGCCGATGAACGCCTCGCCGATGATGAACGCCTGCGCCAATCCGTCCGGCGAAGGCTGAACAGCATACGTCAAATTCACGCCGAACTGCCGTCCGTCTCCCAGCAGGCTCTCAAAGCGCGGCGTATCCTGCGGCGTCGAAATAATCAAAATATCCCGAATGCCCGCGTTCATCAGAACCGACATCGGATAGTAAATCATCGGCTTATCGTAAATCGGGAGCAGCTGCTTACTCGTCACCTTGGTCAGCGGATACAGGCGTGTGCCGGAACCGCCCGCCAGAATAATTCCCTTCATCAGACCTTCCCCTTTTTCATGCATTTAATCAGGCAGACACGCTTCTCATTTTTTCAAATGTTTTCATGCGAAATGCAAAGGCATCTTCTACCTTTTTATCCATGGTTATTATACCGTTATTTATTTTATCTGTCAACGTATCCCTATCTTTTTCGAGCGCGTCCGACAAAAATCTTCCGCCGTTCAATCCCAAAAAGAAGACGAAAAAACACCTTGCGGTCGTTTGAGGACTGGGAAAAAAACCTGATTGAAAAGCCGTCCTCTCCCCTTCAAAGGAAAGGACGGCTCGTCATTGTCACGCCAGCTTCAAAATCATTTCCAGCAGTCTTTTCACGCTGGTCTTCACGTCTTCACGGCTTAGTTTGCCTTCCCGCATCATTTTCAGTGTGTGCGCCGGATCGCCGCAGCCCATTTTCACGTCGTTGCCCGCCGCGATTTCGGTATATTGCGGCGCATGGGTGTACCAATCCGTCGTCACCATACCTTCAAAGCCCCATTCGCCGCGCAGGATATCCGTCAGCAGCTCGCGGTTTTGGCTCGCCCACAGGCCGTTGAGCAGGTTATAGCTGCTCATCACCGTCAGCGGCTGCGCCTTCTTCACGCAGATTTCAAAGCCCTTGAGGTAGATTTCGCGCAGCGCGCGCTCGGACACGCGGGAATCCGAGTCCTTGCGGTTTGTCTCCTTGTTGTTGCAGGCGAAATGCTTGAGCGACGCGCCGACGCCTTCACTCTGGATGCCCTCGACCATCGCCGCGGCCATCTCGCCCGCGACGAGCGGATCTTCCGAATAATACTCAAAGTTGCGCCCGCAGAGCGGCGTTCGATGGATGTTGATCGCCGGGGTCAGCCACACGCCGACGCCGTTTTCGTGCACTTCCCTCGCGCCCGCCGCGCCGATCTCGCGCACGATCCCCGTGTTCCATGTGCAGGCCAGCAGCGTCGCACACGGGAAGGCCGTCGTCGTTACGCCGCATTCCGGCTTAATGCGCAGACCCGCCGGGCCGTCCGCCGTCATCACGTTCGGCACGCCGTAGGTCGGCAAATTGCCGAAGCCGAACGTATTCGCTACGCCGCGGTTCGGCTGTCCGCCCAGCAGCCGCACCATGTCCTCGTCGCTGAGCAGGCTCATCCATTCCTCCAGCGTCAATTCGCCGTTTGCCACCTCGATCAACTGCGGCTTGATCGGCGGAATCCATGCGCAGCCTGGAATCTGATCCGGGATTTCCAGCGGATACTGCCCCTCGTCCGGGATGCCCTCCAGCTTGCGCCAGTCCTCGCGCGGCGTTTCCGGCGCGCAGGAAAGCACGCGGTAGCTGCCGTCGGCCAGCATACGGCGATGCAGTTGCTTCGGCGCGCACTTTTCCGAAAGCTGCGCCAAAATCACATCGCTTTCCAGTGCATAACGATACGCGACGTCCGCCGTCTCCCGGACATTTTCGCCCAAACGGAAGCGGTATTCGCCTTTTTCCAGCACATACGCCGATTTTTGAATCACGCCCTCGTCGTCGTAGGCGGCAAACGCATACGGCGCAAACGCAATCGTCAGCGTTTCGCTCTCGCCCGGTTCGAGCAGACGCGTCTTGGCAAAGCCGACAAGCGCCGTCGCAGGCTTGGCCATCCGCCCCTTCGGCGGATTGACATACGCCTGCAAGACGTATTTGCCCGCGCATGTTCCCGTATTGTGAACCGTTGCGCGGAGCTCGATCTCTCCCGCGTCGTTCAGGCCGCCGGCGATGTCGCGCAGCGCGAACGTCGTGTAGCTCAGGCCATATCCGAACGGATAGCATACCTCGTCCGCCGCGCCGGGAATCGTTTCAAAGTAGCGATAGCCGACGAACACATCTTCCTGATATTCCACGTACATTCTGGATTCCGCAAAATTGGCCGAGGACGGATAGGCCGCGAACGACGACGCGAACGTGTCCGTCAGATGGCCGGACGGGCAGACATCGCCGACCAGCAGATCCGCCGCCGCCAAGCCGCCCTCCATGCCGCCCTGCCAGGCCAGCAGCGCCGCGCCGACGGTGGGGTTGTCCTTAAACCAGAGCGTATCCATCATGCCGCCCGTGTTGAGCACCACGGCCACGCGCGGGAACGCCGCGAGCACCTTTTTGACCATGTGCTCTTCCTCGAATGAGAGGAAATAATCGCCGTCGTGCGGCTGTCCCGTGCGGTCATAATCCTCGCCGGAAAAGCGGCAGAGCGTGATGACGGCGGTATCGGTGAACGCGCGCGCCTGTCGAACCAGCGTGTCATCCAGAATCGGTTCTCTGGTCTTTCCCGGCGTTGCGCCTGCGGCGTACTGCGCCTTGACGTTCTCGGCATAAAAGCGTTCCAGCGGCTCAAAAATTTCGATTTTGCCCTCATCCTGCTTCACGCGGAGCCCCTGCGCCAGCGAGCGGACGTAGGCCACCGTCGTGTCTCCGCTTCCACCGCCGCCCTTGACATAGTCCGCCTGTGCCTTGCCGAAAACCGCCACGCGGCTGCCGCGCTTCAGCGGCAGCGTTTCGTTTTCGTTTTTGAGCAGCACCATGCCTTCGGCTGCCGCCCTTCGGGATAGCGCAATGTGCGCCGCGCTGCCTGTCACACGCCGTCCGTCCTCGCCCAGCGGCGTGGCGGGCATAAAGCTGATTCGCTGCCATTTGGGTTCCATTTCTTCGCGCCTCCATTCGTTTTTCCGTCGTGCATCCCATTCATTTCAAATATCCGTGCCGTCACGGGCATGCTTCTCAAGTCGTCTGTTTTAATTAATCCCTGCGGAAGATGTCCCTCGTGTGTACCTTGTCCATATTATAACATATTCTTTGATGTTGCGATAGATAGTATCTTATTCCGGCTTCGTTCCGTCATCCATCTGGATGACCGCCATCTGCCCGAACATGCTGACGAATACTGAGGAACTACCTCTGTTCAGATGAAGCACTTCCAATGTATTGTTCATAAACCAGAGTGCTCCATACAAACGCAGGTAGTGATACTGAAAGTCCTTATGATAAAATCATCTGCTGTTGCTGAACCTAGGTAGCGAGATAAAAACCGCTCTCGCAGCTCCACCCATCTCTTAAAAAGTGCCGTAAATACGCTATTTTTCCGGCGTTTTCACTATGTACATCTCACTACCTGCGTTCGGTTAGAGGAGATTATTTATTATCAATACTCTCATCTATTATTTTCTCCTGTACAGTTTCATCGTTTCCTTTACAACTTCATCCCAGTTATATTTCTCGCAGATAAAGTCAGCTGCCTGATTCTTCATTTTTATAACCATTTCTGGATGGTCACAGGCATCTTGCAATTTTTCTCGCAAGTCCTCTACATCTGACTTTTTGAAAATCAATGCCTTATCTTCCACAACCTCTGTGCACTCTGGAATGTCGGAAACCAGACAGCAGTTTCCATAGCTCATTGCTTCCAGCAGACTTAATGGCATTCCTTCCAGATCAGACGGCAGCGTGTAGATGTAAGCGTTGCTGTACAGTTCATCCAGCATCGCTCCCTGCACAAACCCGGTAAAGAGAATCCGATCGTCACCCTTCGCCAGTTCTTTCAATTCCTCCATAAAGGAATCCGTATCACTAGAGCCGCCTGCGATAACCAGCTTTTTATCCGTCTTGACATTCTTGAAGGCCTCAACCAGATATCGAATACCCTTTTCTGGCACCAGACGACCGAGAAATAATATGTAGGAATCTTTCTCCAATCCAAAATGATCCGTGATCAGCTTTGCTTCCCGAACCTCTGGCCGATTGACACCATTAGGGATAAAATGTGTCTCTCTTCCGTAGGTCTCCAAGAAATACTTCTGCACGTCTTTGCTTAGAACAATGATCTCGTCCGCATATTTCACAGCATTCTTTTCGCCGCCACGAATGAACTTGGATGCAACGCTTCCGCGCCACTTCTCGCGATCCCAGTCCAAACCGTGGATAGTGCAGATTACACGCTTGCCAAAAAGTTTTGGTATCCAACAGAAAAAGGCAGGACCTTCTGCATGGATATGCACCACATCGTATCTTCCAAATGCACTACAAAGTGCTGCGAAAAAGGAAGAGCTTACCGCTGCAAGTCCAGTTCCAGCAACGGCGATTTTGTAATTCTTTTTCATAATTTTAAATCCTCCTGAAATTCATCTTACTTATATAAAAGGCTCATATTGAGCCGATCAATCTATATCAAACAGTGTGTTCATCTACATCGTGAGGTTACTTCACAGCACCGACGCGATGTTTCTCACACAACTGTGGTTATCATTTTTCTCACAGTGGTCATCCTCCGACCACCACTGAAACTTTTGTGTAGACCTGTCACGGACAGGCTATCGTTTTTCCTCAACTGAATCTTTGAGGTAAACGCACTATGAACGGCTCATCATCGAAGTGCTGGATCATATCGTCGTACCTCGTTGGACAGTGCATCTATTCTCCTAAGTGCCGGCCTATATTGTCATAACCTCTTAACCTCGCAACCCTTTCCCGTAGGCTTCCTCATACCTTTCCCCGGCGCATATTTATACGCCGTGTCCATCTACCACCGCACCTAAGTGTTAAGTTGTTGAGTAGACCTGCTTTTACCTTGACACTTTATTGGAATTCAGCAGTTCCGTCATTTTCTACAACGCGCCTCTAAACGTTTCCATCATCCTTGTTGCAACTTATACAACGAGATATTCATCTATTATGATGTCTACACGACAAGAAAATAGTATTTTTTTACCGTTACTCAACACCACGCTGTATAAATGCACCTTTCAGACTCGACATACTACTGCACAATACATGGTTTTTTCGAGTAAAACAGTGACGTATATTTATGCAAAAAAGCCTATTATCGCATGTGTATTACACTCCACCATAGACCATCAGACCGCGACTGATTTTGTTGAGTAGACATTTGTTGGTGCTGCAATAACGATTTTGTAGTCATTCTGTATACCTTATCATTTCAATTTTTAGGTTTAATTATTCAGTTTGACGAATTTTCAAAATAAGTGAGCTTTTTACGCCACTTTTGAGCATCATTTTTGCGATTTTTAACGTTTTGTTGAGTAGACTCGCCTGTTTTCAACACAGCACCAAGCTGTTCGTCAATGGTGGCCTATTAAAATCACTTACGCTTTTTGAACATCGATTTTTATTTTTTTGACTGACCTCTTACAACAATCCTACTTCAGTAAACTGCGTTGGCCGCACATTTGTTAATCATATCCACTTTCACTTGCACAATGTCAACAGCCATCACTTGATTATGCTGTGCTAACAGAACGCTAAGGGAAAGGCCGACGTATCCGCGCCGTTCAATGGCCGGAACAGACTTCTGACGGATTCCCTCGTACTCCGTTTTACCAGCATCGTCATACTCACATGATGGCCTGCTCTGTTGTAACAGGTCACGTCACAGCCATTCTGTGCCATTCGGGTGCAGAGCTCTTTGACAACGATTTCTACTCCGCCTTCTCTCGATAATCGCTTCTGTCCGAACATTGCAATCGCAAGTTTCTTACTCATAAATCTTTCCCACAATCCCACTCAATTTCTTCATCTATATTTCAGCTAACACAAAGAGCAGATAGGCTCGTGCACCTGTCCGCTGGCTGTCACCCCACCCTCATGGTTGAGATTTCTTCCTGTGCGGCATTTCTGCCACACAGAAAGATCAGTCGTTCATTCTTCGGGTAAGAAAATATGAACTTCGGGTCGCGGA
>ERZ825137.3076-NODE-3076-length-18418-cov-4.060557_pt1 | contig 18418 bp, 16 predicted proteins | sample MGYA00519873_ERZ825137 | MGnify/ENA primary metagenome ERZ825137 (study PRJEB31778, sample SAMEA3449190) | human gut metagenome | biome: human gut; feature: human-associated habitat; material: faeces | place: United Kingdom | collected 2010/2012 ...
CCTGCGCCTGATGTCCAGCATCAATCGCAATCAGATATCCCTTTCGCGGATTTTTCTGTTCCTGTTCCACTCTAATCTGCTCTGCCACTTCTTCTGCCTTTTGAATGGCGGCTGTTTTCGTCTGCGCCATTATAGAACTGACCTCGAAAACATTACTCGCCACAAAATTTATATTTCCCACTGAAGATGCAGTTTTGGGGGCTTTTGTCCCACATCCCGCCAGACAGATAAGCGCTGCCAGAATCACACATAATTTCACTTTCATTTCTTTCACCTAAGACAGCAATTTCCGCACTGCTTCTTCATCAAACACAACTTCTTTTGCGTGTTCCACTTCGATTTGGTAGAGCGCATTTGCCGCAATATGTTCTGCCGCCTGCTCCAGATTACGGATTCCCGAAGTGCCGGAATACAGTTCAATCACGGTGTCTAATCCGTCTTCTGTAATCGTACACTCATTTTCCCGGAGGCTCATTCTCTTAAGAATTTTCGGGAATGCGAATTTCGCAAAAATCACTTTCTTTTCTTCCGGTGTATAATCCGGAATATCAATCACGGCAAAACGTGACATCAGTGGTGCACTAATCTGGTCTTTCTCATTTGCCGTAGCAATCGGATAAACACCTACGGTTGGTACGTTACATTCCATGTAGTTATCCGTAAATCCTAAATTGTCAAGCAACGTTAAAAGAACATCCGCAGGATTTCCGTTTCCTTTTCCCGCTGCTTTATCCAACTCATTGATGATAAATACCAGATTAGATTCCCCTGCTGCCGCAAAAGCTTCCATAATAATTCCCGGCTTTGCATTGGCATAAACACGGGAACTTCCGGTAAGCTGTTCCGGATCATTAATGGAACTCATATCCAAAGTTGTCCACGGAAGCTTTAAAATTCTGGCAACCGCATAAGCAATCTGCGATTTTCCCGTTCCTGCCGGTCCAATGAGCAGAATGCCATATGCCGGAAGGGTATGGGTTCTGTTTATCTGGATAATCGTCTCAATAATTCTCTGTTTCACGCGCTCCATTCCATAAAGTTCTTCATCCAGAATCCGTCTTGCCTCATCCGGGTCGATGGACTCAAAATAATTATTTTTCCACTGAATATTCATCATAATCGAAAGAGCTCTTTGTGCGTGGCGTCTTTCTTCCGGTGACACCTCATGGGATTTTGCTACAGCAAGATTTCTCCTCGCCCAGAGACGGATATTGTCAGGAAGCGTCCTTCCCGCGCAATTCATGAAATCCGTGATACTCGGAATGCTGGTCAGCTTCATGCTGTCCCCATCCTCTTCCTGTTCCTCATCTATCACGTCCTCCGTCGGTGCACTGCTCGCAAGAAGCCGCTCTATCATAAACTGTAAAAAGCCATCCTCTGCTGAAAGCTTGGTGGAACCGCCAAATGCAATTTCACGAATCTTATATACCGCATAACCTTCTTCCCGGTTTTCTCCGGAAAGGCGCACGTTGATACGATTTTCCCCAAGCCATTTCAGCAGACTTACAAAACGTGCATCTACCCGAAGGATATCTGCACTTACGGTTCCATCTTCCTCATTAAACTCAAAAGATGTTCTGCTGTTTGGATTGGTAAAAATACCATGGGAATGGTACTTCCACTTTCTGATACTGTTATCCAAAATCAACATCGGTTTTTCCGGTGTTGCCTCTGTTTCATTTGAACGAAATGTGGTAAATGTACATTCCGCAGGTTTCTTCTCATCCGGCGAATGTTTAAAATCAAAAACTGGCATGATTTACTCTCCTCTTTTCCAACAACTAATTAACTTCTGCCTCCACCTTATATGATTATCCATAAAATGTCAATTTTTTCTCGCACTCTATTGACAATGAAAAAGAGTCTGTGCTATATATTATTTTAATTTAACACATCAAATCGTTGAAGCGGAGATAACGGAAATGATGCCTGTACAGAGAGCCTGTGGTGCTGAGAATCAGGTGAGAAACAAGTTGTCAAATGGACCGCGGAGGGCGCAGTCAAATGAACAAGGCGACAAGCAATGTTCAGAGTATTCTGCAATCGGATTTGGCATTTCCACTCCTGACCAGGCAAAAAAGATGGCTGGTAAAATCTATGAAGAATGCTATAACCCAAGTTTAATGAGACGCCCCGTTTCCGCATTTACCCTGTGGGAAATAGAAATGACGGTTCTGCCTGTGCTGGCTCGCTTCAGTGCCTGCAGAACCTCTTTTTCTGTCTGCGCGTCAAGATTCGCTGTAATTTCATCAAGCAGCAATAACCTCGGTCTTGCAACTGCTGCTCTTGCAATGGAAAGAAGCTGCCATTGTCCTTGTGAAAAAATGCCCTGCGTACACATGGTATCATAGCCCTTTTCCAGATTCTCAATTGCCTCATCCAGTCCGGCTACTTCTGCTGCTTCCCGGACATCTTCCATTGTAAATGTTTCATCATACAGTGTAATCTGGTCTTTCACTGTTCCCGGAACTATATGGAAGGATTGTTCTACATAGCCAAACAGTTTCCGTTTTTCAGAATCTGTAATCGCATCCGCCGCCTTACCTGCAATCATTACCTTTCCTTCCTTTGGTGTGTAAAGTCCAAGTAATAATTTAAATATGGTACTTTTTCCTGCTCCGGTTCTGCCGGAAAGTGTAACCTGTTCACCTTCATTTACCTGAAAACTCAGATTTTCAAATACATTGCGGGCATCATATGCAAATGTTACATCTGAAAATTCAACTAATATGTTCTTTCCTGTTTGCTCGGATTGTTCCATTTGTTGCTTTTGTTCGAAATTATCTGTTTTCTCTGCATTATCTGTTTTTTCGGTATTATCCGTTTTCTCTGTATTATCCGTTTTTTCGCTTTGCTCGTTTTTCTCTGGAAGTTCTTCTAATCTGAAAAATTCATCAATTCTATGCACTCCTGCTATGGCAGACTGTATGGTCTGGATTTCCATTCCCAAACTTTCCACCGGTGTAAAGATTTGGGAAATATAGTTAATTACCGCAACGGCGGTTCCTGCTGACATTCTGAAAATCCGCAGCACTTCTGTATTTCCTGATGCTGAGAAGATCATAACTACTGCCACAACTACTGCATTTAATATCAGAATGACCGGAGAATAAATTGCATCATAAAAGTTTGTTTTTTCCACCGCCCGATAACTGTCTTCTATATATTTGTCATACTGCTTAGCCATATAGGTTTCTTTATCAAGGTTATGAATGGTTCTGATATTATGAAGCGTTTCCGGCACATGTCCCGATGCACGTCCCACTGCCCGTCTGTTTTCAATTTGGGCTGCCAGCATATTTTTCTGGACTACCCGTGTAAACCAAAACAGAAATGGAAGAAGTACCAGAAGCACAAATGCCAGTCCTTTATTCCAAAGCCAAATGACTGCAAGAATACTGACAATCTTACCGGTATCCGCAACCATACTGATAATTCCCGAGGTAAACAGATTTTCTACCGTATCTACATCTCCTACAAATCTGGAAACCACTGCTCCCGGCTCCTGCCTTGTCAACACATCTGCTGTGAGACGGGTATATTTATCCATCAGGCTTCTTCTGAGTGCATGCGTGATTTTCTGTCCAAATTGAATCAGAAGTCCTTCCCGAAGGCTCTCCATCACACCAGTTAAAACTATCAATCCAAAATATAATAAAATAGCACTGTAAATAATTTTATTTCTATCCGTAATGCTATCTATAATATTTCCTAATATCAGAGGTGGCAATAATGCTGTCACGATTGCTCCGATTACTGCAATTAAAATGCCGCAGGACAGCCATTTCTGTTCTTTTACTGTCTGCCATATAACGCTGCTTACACTCTTTTTACTACGCATCTGCCTTTCCCCCTTCCCTATGCTCTACTTCTGCTCTGGCTTCCGTACTTGTCTGTACTTCATAAAGCTTTGCATATTCTGGATAGGCTTTTTTGATGCTTTCATGGGTACCAACTGCCGCTTTTCCATCTTCTATCCAGATTACCTGATTCATTTCCGGGAATAAATAGAGTCTGTGGGACAGAATCATCACAATGCTGTCCTTTGCAAAAGCCTTTAAATTCCGAAAGACTTGTTCTTCTGTTTTTCTGTCCAAAGCAGAAAACGGGTCGTCCAAAATCAGCACCGGTTTCTTATGGCACAAGGTTCTTGCCAGTGCAAGCCTCTGCGCCTGACCACCGGAGAGCCGCACACCACCGTTTCCGACAATCGTATTGATTCCATCTTCCATAGATTTCGCTTCTTCATCAAAGCAAACTGCCTTGAGGTAAGTATCCACATCTGCTTCATCGCCAAGCAGCACGTTATTTTTGATACTGTCATCGAATAATTCCGGATCATGTCCCAGATAGCCGATTACACCTGTCTGCACTGTATCTTCCATATCCTGCAATTCTTTTCCGCCAAACTTAATGCTTCCCTCGTAAGGGTATTCGCAGAGAAATGTTTTTCCAAGCGTAGACTTTCCACAAGCCACGGCTCCCGTTACTCCGATAATCTGTCCAGGCTCTGCTGTAAAGGAAAGATTTTCGTAAATTTTCCTGCCTCCAGGATATGCAAAACTTAATTTCGAAACTTCAAGCTTTCCCGCTTTCTGCACATAGCTTTCGTCATCGAAATTTACCTCTTTCATTAACGGTTTGATTCGTTTCCATGAAACCTGTGCTTTGTGAACCGCATGAAACAACTTGGCTGCATGAGAAGATTTCACGGCTAACTTGCTAAAGCATGCTAAAAACGTGGTAAATGTTGCCACATTCCACATTTTCCATCCAAGTCCCAATACATTTCTGCTTCCAAAATATAGAATAAGCAACACACCGCCCATGGAAATAACCTGATATAACGGTGGCAGTGCCGCACTCCAGATGTTTGCCTTCACTGCAGATTTTTCGTAGGCAGAAAGATTTTTTTCGTAGGCATCTTTCCGTTCCTGCTCACATCCGTATACACGGTAAGTAATCGCATTGGAAGCTCTGTCTAAGGTTGCCGCACTTAAGACTCCCGACTGCTGCTTATAGGCAGCACCTGTTTGCTGCACAATGGTTTTCATCTTTTCTGCCAGTACATAAGAAACCGGTGGAAACAACATACTTAGAATAGCCAGTCGCCAGTCATAATACAATAACATGCCTGCGTATGCTGCCATTGCCACACCCGTGTCAAAAATTTCTGTGGTAAATTTACGCATTCCTTCTGCACAGTCATCTACATCCAGAATCGCTTTCGTCATTACCTTTCCGGTGCCTTCTTCTTCCAATTCTACCCTGCTTTTATGGACAAGATTTTCATAAAGGATGCCTTTCATTCTCCGATTCACGTTATTCGCAAAACGTCTCACATAAAAACGCTTGATATATCTGGAAACCTGAACTACTGCAATTGCAATCACATATCCAAGCACCAATATAAGCATATCGTTAAAGACTGCTTTCTTTCCCAGAATATCTACCAGACATCCTGTCATTTTTCCTTCAAACCAAGGACCTGCTAAAAGACCCAGATTATAAATCAGCCCGGAAACCGTGACCGTTGCCAGTGCAGCCCTTTCTAACTTAAAATAAGAAAGAACACAATCTGCCTGAAATCCGTCACTGTTTTTTTGTCCCATCTTCTCATTACTGCCCATCCTGCTCATCTGCCTCATCTTTCAACATGCTTTCATCGTATCCGCTTTTACTTTCCGGATATTCCGTTATTTCTGTCCACAAAAAAAGATGTACCTACATCTTTTTTGATGATAGTACATCCTTTTTTTTATGTCAATACATTAGCCTACTGTCGCTGCTCTATAGACTTTTCCTAAACAATTCTTAAACTATATCTTATTTTTTCTATTTATTTATGCTTTTTACCGGCTAACATTACTCCCGCAAAGGCTCCACAAGCCAGTGCCATCAATGAAATCCACAATATGAAATTACTGCTGTCACCAGTCTGAACACTCTTAGATGTGTTCGCTCTCTTTGCACCAGTATCCTTATTATTTCCATTATTATTGGTTGTATTTCCCGGCTTGGTAGTTCCATTATCCGGATTCGTGTTTCCGTTATCCGGATTGGTAGTTCCGTTGTCTGGATTTTTGTTTCCATTGTCCGGATTTGGTGTTTCCTGTTTAATTGTAAAAGTTGCGTTTTGTGAAAGTCCGGTATAGTTTCCAAGACCATTTACAACTACGGTATAAGTTCCGGCTTCCTTCAATTTACCTGCCACTTCTGTTCCATCTTCTTTCAGGAAAGAAAGCGTGTAATCTGTTCCTTCTGTAAGAACCAGTTCTTCATCTTTCACAATGACATCGGGTCTTAAATCTTCTCCTGTATAAACAGCATCTGGAATTTCTACTATCGTAAAACTATTTGTCGCCTGCTCTGTTTCATATACACCAAGATTTGGCGTTGCATCAATTCCTGTCTTCCAGTATAAATCTTCCAACGGGTCGTCCTGTGTTTCGTTTCCAATCTGTGTGCCATCTTCTACATGTCTTTTTGCGCTTGTCACTTTTACGTTACCGTCGGTTGCTTTTCCTGGTTCTGCATTCTTAGAAGTACGTGAGGTTGCTCCCTGAAGGAATGCTTCACTTGTAGAAATAACTCCATTTCCTTTGATGGCAGTTCCTCCGTTGCCCCAGAGTACATTACCACCAACTGCAATCAGCTTGCCATTTCCTGTAACAACTCCATTATCCAGTTCCAGAGCAGCTCCACCTTCTGCATAAAGAAGCACATTTCCACCACCGCCAAATGCTGCAAGTGTTGCTCCGTCTTCCAATGTCAGGGTACCATCTTTTACACGTAATGCGGTCTGTCCGATTTCACTTCCGGCTTCATCACCCTGAATAAATACATTTCCTTTAATGGTAACATTTCCGGTTGTAGTTACCACCGGTTCCGAGGTAGTACGGTCTTTCAAATCTCCATTTGCAAGATAATTTGCATGAGAATAAATGGCTGCATTTTCCAAAATTGCTCCATCTGCCAGACGAATCTGACCACAAACAGAGGCCCCTGTATTAAATGTATTGCTATAAGCGTCATAATTCATAGAAAATGTACCGCCATTTTGTACCTCAATAATACCCTGTACTACGGAATCAGATAACGTAAGTTTTCCACCATTTTCTACAATAATATGTACACTGCTTAGAATTTCCATATTTTCAATTGTAAGATTGCAGCCAGCCGGAATATAAAGGGTCTGTGGAATATCTCCACTCATTACCTGTTTCCACGGTAAATCATATCCAAGATATCCATATGTTCCACTCTCATGAGAACCATACCACACTTCCAAATCTGCCGGAACACGAACACTTTCTGTTTCGCCTTCCACATTACTTCCAAAGTTCTTAATGGCCCATGGCTCCATAATATCCCATGCATAGAGTCCATTTGCAAATTGTCTCAGATTTTCTTTTTTAATCTGATCTGCTAATGTTTCCTTACCGGTATAAATCCGGAACGGAAGTGAATTGCTGACTGCTGTACGCCCCTGCATATCGGTAATCGATACAGAAACCAAATATGAACCTGCATCTTTTGGCGTTCCGTTAAGCGTCAAATCACTGCTGATTGTCATGTAAACGCCTTCCATTCCACTGTCACTGTCTTCCGCTGTTCCCTTTGCTGTATCCGGTACAATGTTCACACTGCATTTGCTTCCGTTCAGATTAATTTTTGCTGTATTATCTAATTCTTCCCAGTCACTTTCAGCTGGTTCTGTTCCTTTTTCAGTCAATGCACCGTAAACCTTTACTGCACTGTTCTTATTACTGTTTGAACCACTTACCGTGGCACTGGACACACCGTCATAATCCTTTTGTCCGACAATAGCAGCTTCAAAAGTACCATCAATTTTTACATGAAGTTCGTATGGATCACCTTGTCCATCATCTTCCTGCAAACTTGCTTTTCCATTTGTATCAATTACAAGCTTAAAGGTCAAATCTTCATATCCGTTTGCGGTAATTGTAATTACATCTCCACTTTTCAATACCGGAATTGTTTCACTTGCCACAAAATTTTTTGCTGCAAACACCAGTTTATTGTCAGAGCTGTTCTTATAATATTTTCCACCTACAGACGGGCTGAATGAAGTTGCTTCCCAGGCTTCTCCATTTACAGTCACTCCGGTAATTGTAGATACATAACCATTTGCATTTACAAAAGAAAGTTCCCAGTCATTCCCAAAGAAATCGGTTCCAATGCTGACCTGACTCAGCTGAATCTTAGATGGTTCGGCAGGTGCAGGTGTTTCTCCTGAAGATGTCTTGTTCACTGTAGCAATATATGTATATGGATAAGAAGATGTATTCTTTGTAACCTTCAATTCAAGATTCTCATATCCTGTTGCTGAAATTTTGATTGTCGCAGGATAGGATGTCGGGCTCACAAGCTTCAGTGCTGTATAACTTCCATAAACTCCTGTAACAGAACCTACTTCCCATACATCACTGTCATCTCCCCAACTGCTAATCGTTCCTTTGGTGTACTGTTTGTCATTTACCGTCACACTGCTAATACTGTTCATCCAATCAGTATCTTCAAATTCCAAAGCAAGATACTCTGTCATAAATCCATTAGATGTGCAGGATTTCACTTCTGCCGGTGCTTCCTTTTCTGCTGCAAGTACCGGAGAAACCATTGTTGGCAGAACAAGTAATACTGCTAACACTGATGATGTTATTTTTTTCCAGATTTTTCTCATAATTCCCTCCTTGTTTTTTCTATCAATTCAATTAGAATTTCGTTTCATTTGAAACTATCCTCCTTCCGTAACATACTATGTGATAGTTTGTTAGTAAATTCTAACTTTCGTTATGTTATACTATCAACCTTTGATATATTTTGTCAATTAAAAATGCCATCTTTGTTTTGAGAATTTTTTTCATATACTTTTCAAAAAAAAGCTGCCGCAATCCTGCGGCAACTTTCCCGTCTACATACTCATAACAATTATGATGTTTTCTTATTTTATTTTTTCCAGTATCTTTACCGCTGTTCCATAGGCAATCACTTCTGCTGCTCCACTCATTACCTGTGAAGAACCATACTTAATATCAATTACCGCATCGGCTTCCAATTTCTTTGCCTCATCCACCATACGTTTCGTGGCAATCTGACGTGCTTCATTCAGCATTTCTGTATAACCCACTATCTCGCCACCAACCAGGGTTTTCATACCTGCCATAAAATCACGTCCCACATTTTTCGTCTGGACTACCGTGCCTTTTACCAGTCCCAATGCGTCAATCTCTTTTCCCGGAATATAATTAATACTTAGAAGCTTCATCTTCTTCTCCTCCTTCAATCTCCTTTAGTCTGCTCCGCAGCACAACGATGATAGCAATCATCATTACCGTTGGAATTGCTATCAGAAACAGCAACAGCCCAATTGGAATCGGGTCCACACTATTTCCCCACAAAATCATGACAATCACAAAAACCATGAATATCATCATCACTGCACCGCCTGTAACAGCTCCCGTTTTTTTCTTCATATGAATGTCAACTTTGCCCAGATTCACAAAATCTATGCCCTCCTTTTCCATTCGCTCCATCTCCTCCAGCCATTCATCGGTTCCCAGCGTACTTACCGTACATTTTTTCTGTAAAATTGCATCGGTAAGCTGTTGCATATTAGCAAGATTCTCACGTTCTTTTTCCAGAATATCAATATGGTGTTCCAGACATTCTTTCAAAGAAATGCTTTCATCTAATACGGATTTTATTTCGTCTACCGATACACCAAGCTTCCGCAGAAGTTTAATCTTCTTTAATGTATCAATATTCTTCTGCCGGTACTCACGGTATCCGTTCTCTGCCCTTTCCGGTATGAGCAGACCCTGACTTTCATAAAACCGGATATTCTTACTGGTAATTCCTACCAATTCCTCAACCTGCTTAATCTTCATATGCAAGCCTCCACTTTGTGATAACTGTTTCGATGTGCCTTCGTTATACAGCTTCCATAAGGTGGAAGGTCAATAGGAAAACACAAAATTTATAAAAAAGATGGCAAATTTCTCATCTGCCAACTTCCAACTACATTTTTTTCTTCTTTTACAACTCATCTGTTTTAAATGTGGTGTAACCTTCGTAGTAATAACTATGGTCAATTCCCTTCATATATATATCCCTGCTGTCAATCTTATCGGTCAATGCATTTTTCAACAAATATTTTATTTCTATATCTTTGATTGGACTTCGTTCCATGGCAAGCAAATAGTCCTCCTTATCTACTTTGCTCCAGTCAATGACCCTGCCAATTTCATTTTTCAGCATATGGTCCAGCCAAATGCGGGTACTTCGTCCATTGCCCTCTCTGAATGGGTGTGCAATATTCATTTCTACGTATTTTTCTACTATCTCATCAAAATCAGACTGCGGCATTTTATCAATATTTTCAAGAGCCGCATCCAGATAAATAAGTGGCGCAAAACGAAAACTTCCTTTTGCAAGATTTACGGTCCGGACTTTCCCTGCAAATTCACAGATATCCTCAAATAAATATTTATGAATCACTTGCAATGAAGCAAATTTTCCTGCCTCCAGATTATCCAGAATTCCCTGTTCAAATAGCTCTGCCGCCTTTTTCTTACTTATCCGTTCTTCTTCCCGTGCAAGGTCTGCCGAATTATCAATTGCTAGTTTATTTTTCAGCATCATGTCACCCCCACTTTATTTGTGATATCATTTATCTTAACACAGAAAAGGTCATGATCCAATGTCAGAAATGTGATTATCACAGATAAAATTTTTATTTTCTGTAAAGAAAACATGATGATTTGCATTAATGTATGAAAACAAAGTAAAAAGGTTAAGTTCATATAAGCTTATTCAAAAATGGTTGAAAGATAATTTTGCAGAAAGGAGGGGCGCCATGCAGTCTATGGATGAAATCTATCAGCAATATTTTTCAGTGTCATGGCAAAATATTTTCTCATTGGAAGCTATGTGAATGCAGAATATTTAAATTACTCTCTTGATGTGGCGGAAAACGAGCTGCATATCAACGGTCAGAGTACCTCTGATTCCGGAATCCAACGTGTCGAAATTACAGAATCAGATGGTATTGTAGAAATTGCCATCCGCACCGTAGAGAAAAGTCTTTTTTACAGCCGTTCCTTTGAGGAAACTTTTCAATCAACTTTAACATGCCTTGCATCAGCGCACTGGCAGCAACCTCCAGAGAAACACACTCCGTAAAATAGACCGCCAAAATCGGTGTATTCTACACAGGAGCAGCATTGATTATTTCCTGCATTGTGTACCATATCAGGTTATTAGTTTTTCAAGTACATAAATTTTAAGGGAATGTAAATTTACTTTGACAAGAAAATAGCGTATCCATCATTTCACTTACCTCTCTTGCGTACTGTTGCCAAATATGCTATAGTTAAGATACAAAAAAGGAACAACCGCCCACAAGGTGGGTTGGCCTCGTTAATAAACTGATAGAATTACCACCCTTTCGCTCGGTCAAAGTTTCGGGGTGGTTTTTCTATGCCTTAAAACATTATCTGATAAACGTAAAAACGAATGTCAGCAATGCTAGAATGAACATGCCAAAGGCCATAAGGTCTTTAAAGTCAAAATGATGTTTGTCCATCAGCACCACCCCCATTCTATGTAGAATAGAGGTCAGCCACCCTGCAACACGATTGTTCCATGTTAGGCAGTATAACATGCTGATAGTACATAATCAATTGCTTTTCTGTGGTTCTCCGGTGCACATTTTCCAAATTTTTTCAATAACATTTTAAGGGGATGTGGCAATTACCACTCCTATAAAAACATTGTCATATAAATTGGAATATACATAATCCCACCTTCAAATTTTAAATCTTTGTTTTAAATAATATATCGGTCTTCCATTTTTAACTGATATTTCTTCTCTTTCGCTGCTTCTTCTGGCATATACATATATTCATGAAAATACAGTTCATGTCCTGCCGCACGCAGCATCTGTGCCACCATATTTTCCATAATCATTCCTTGATTAATTCCCAGTTTATCTATAATAAGTGCCTTATATAAATCCTCATCCGTTTCTTCCCGGTTCTTCATAATCTGAGTTACAAGAAGTCCCGTGTCTCCCATATATAACTTGAAATTACTTCTGTCTGCAAATAATTCCAATACAATTTCCGGTTTCGTAACATTAATACATTCATTTCCAATCATAGATTCTGCAATAAAGCTTACCGCATCTACATAATTCTGGTATCTGGCACTTTTATCTACCATCGAAAATTTAAAATGAGAATTTTTATTTTCTAACTGCTCTGGTATAGTGCGATATATAATTGATGCTTTTTCCTTATTTTCTTCATCATACTTTGCAAGATCTTCTTCATAACTTTCCCTCGCAAAATCAAGAATCAGATAATCATCATATTCATTTTTGGCAAATTCTTCTACAATCGTACTCTTTCCAATACGTTTGGCGCCTTCGAGCAACACTGCCGACTGTCCCGCTGACAATTCTTTCCATTCCGATTGTCAAAATATTGATTGGGATTTTATTTTATTAAAATTCCAGACGCATCTGATACCAGACTACATTTCCATGAGTCGATTCGGAAACGCCTTCGTTCTTGAACCCGAATTTTGCATAATATGGGACCAGTCTATCCTTACAGGTCAGCACCAGTCCCTTTCTTCCCTGTACTTTTGCATCTTCAATGGCACGCTGAATCAACTGACCTGCATATCCGTGTCTGCGATGTGATGGGATTGTATTTACACCGAAAATCATCTGCCATGCGCCATCTTCATTATGCAGCTCGGCTTTCTCATACATTTCATCGGTCAGATTTGCCTCATCTGTGACGAATCCATCCACGAAAGCAATCAGCTTTTCTTCTTCAAACATTAACCAGAAATGATTGCCATAATATTTTAATCTCTCTGCAAATTCTTCTTCTGTTGCTGCTTCTGCTGCCGGAAAACATTCTGCCTCCACTGCTGCCACTGCCTGTAAATCATCCATTGTAGCTGTACGAATTATCATTGTTTTTCTTCCTCCTGTTATATAACTTAGCATATCGCTATGTATTCTACTCAAAATCTGCGCCATAAACCTGCACTTTCGTCTCTACCAGATTCTCTCCCTCATATCGGAGCTTCAAGGTAAAGAAATCCCTGCTTTCTTCCATTAACCGAAAGAAAATCTTATCTCCTTCCCAGAGCTTAAGGGATTCTATTTTCGACTTGTCTACCCAGACGAGTTCTCCCTCATCGCATTCTTTCATCTCACCACTATATTCCGTAGCGGTAAACAAATGCATATATGACGTTCCCCACTCATTTGATAGGAAAGTGACGATTCCACGAAACTGATAAGTTTTAAGTGTCAGTCCGGTTTCCTCTTTCACTTCACGAAGCAGACACTCTTCCGGTGTTTCTCCCGGCTCAAATTTCCCGCCTACCCCAATCCATTTATCCTTATTTTCATCTACTTCTTTCTTTACCCGGTGAAGCATTAAATATTTTCCATCCTTTTCAATATAACATAAAGTAGTAAGTCTCGCTTCCATTTCCTTCTCCTTAAACTATTTATTTGCTATCTTAAGAAACTCTTGCATTGCTCTACTGATATATCTTCCCTTTTTCCAATAGAAATGCACCTCTCGCCTGTTGCTCTCCATGGATAATTTATAATATACCACGCCGGAATGTCTTGGCACACGCATAGCAAGGGTATCACTGACAAATGCAATCGCCATTCCTGAATTGGCAATGTTATATGCGGTCATCTGCTGATCCACCTCTAACATAATCTGTGGCTCGAATTCCTGCCTCTGGCAAATGAGATTCGCCCTCACACGCGTATCATTTTCCTTTTTCAATAATACGAAAGGCTGTCCCTGAAATTCTTTCAGATTTACCTCCTTTACCACTTCATTCAAATGCGCACCGCTTCGAATCATTTCCGATGAAACCTGATACTCCTTCAGCTTCTCATTAATCGCAAACTGTTCCGGCACTGCCAGCATCAGATGTTCCTCCCGAAGCGGTCTCCAGTCAAATATCTCGTCATCCAGAATACAGTTATCAAGCACCATATCAATGGTTCCGTTTCGCAGAAACTGATTCAATTTTACCGTAGTTTCCTCAATCAGTTCAACCTTTATCATGGGAAATTTTTTACCAAATTCAGATAAAATCGGTGGAAGAATCAATGAAGCAAATAAACTACTGCCTCCAATGGTCAGACTACCCGTCTTCAACTCGCCCAAGTCATTGATATAATTTGCAAATTCATTTTTTACAGATATGATCTGCTCTGCCGCATGAATATAATGTTCCCCATATTCTGTAAGCTGAAGAGGTTTCGTACTCCGATCAAAAATAGGATAACCGATTTTATTTTCAATACGCTTTACCGAAGCACTTAAAGATGGCTGAGAAATAAACAATTCCTTCGCTGCCTTTGAAAAGCTTTTCGCCTGATAAACGGCACAGACATACTCCATTCCCTGAAACATTTTTGTACCTCCGTAGTTGAAATGTAACTATAATGCCTACAGATTGTTCCGTGCTACGCACTTTCACAATCTGCCCCTCTATTCGCATATCGTGGGATTACATCCCACTTTTAGGCTCATATCGGGATGAATCAAAAGGTCTTTCATTCACTTATGAGCAGGCTCATGTGAATTTAGACTTTTTGACCTGCATTATAGTCTTTAAATTATAGTATTTATAATAATATATGTATTTGATTATATCACATATCCTTTCTATAATAAACTCAGTGTTGAAAGTTTGTTATCGAAAGGGAGATAAATAACATGTGTGTAGAAAAGAGAAATGATTATCGTATAGAGGCTGACTCCATCGGAACAAAGGATGTTCCAGAAGATGTGTATTATGGTGTCCAGTCCTTAAGAGCTGCAGAAAACTTTCATATTACCGGACTGAATATGCATCCGGAAATTATCAACAGCTTAGCTTATATCAAGAAAGCCTGTGCCATTACCAACTGCGAGGTAGGTCTGTTGGACAAAAAGATTGCAAATGCGATTGTTCAGGCCTGTGATGAAATTATTGCCGGAAAATTCCATGATGATTTTATCGTAGACCCAATTCAGGGCGGTGCAGGAACTTCCCTTAACATGAATGCCAACGAAGTCATTGCCAACAGAGCCATTGAAATTCTCGGTGGCGAAAAAGGCGATTATGATATTGTACACCCAAATGACCATGTCAACTATGGTCAGTCTACCAATGATGTTATTCCGACAGCCGGAAAGATTACCTCTCTCCGTCTGCTGAAGAATTTAAAGAGTGAGTTGCTTCGTCTCCATGACACTCTGGTAAAAAAAGCTGAAGAATTCGACCACGTCATCAAAATGGGCAGAACCCAAATGCAGGACGCTGTGCCAATCCGCCTTGGTCAGGAATTCCGTGCTTATTCCGTAGCAATTATGCGTGACATTCACCGTATGGATACTGCCATGAGCGAAATGCACACGGTAAATATGGGTGGAACTGCTGTTGGTACCGGTATTAATGCCGATGAAACCTATTTAAAACGCATCGTTCCAAACCTTTCTGAAGTGGCAGATATGGAACTGGTTCAGGCATTTGATTTGATTGATTCTACGCAGAACCTTGACTCCTTTGTAGCTGTTTCCGGTGCAGTAAAAGCCTGTGCAGTAACTCTTTCCAAGATTGCAAATGACTTACGTCTTATGTCTTCCGGTCCAAGAGCTGGATTTGGCGAAATCAATCTTCCTGCAAGGCAGAATGGTTCTTCTATTATGCCGGGTAAAGTAAATCCTGTCATTCCTGAAGTCGTAAATCAGGTTGCTTTCAATATTATTGGAAATGATGTGACCATTACTATGGCAGCTGAAGGTGGACAGTTAGAATTAAATGCATTTGAACCGATTATTTTCTATTGTATGTTCCAGTCCATCGATACACTTGCTTATGCAGTACAGACTTTCATTGACAACTGTGTATCCGGAATTACAGCAAATGAAGAAAGATGCCGCAGCCTTGTAGAAAACAGTGTCGGTATCGTTACCGCAATCTGTCCTCATGTAGGTTATAAAAAATCTGCGGAAATTGCCAAAAAAGCACTGGCAACCGGTCAACCGGTTCGTAATCTGATTCTTCAGGAAAACCTGATGACAGCCGATGAATTGGACAGTATTCTTGATCCGGTACATATGACAGAACCTGGAATTTCAAGAAAAGATATCTTATTGAAAAAGAAAACCACAGCTAAAAAAACTGTTTAATATCTTTTTCAATATATTATGAAACTCGACATTATCAAAATAGGGAATTTGTCTGTTGTATTTCCTATTGTATATAGAAACTTCTTAATCAATCGAAAAGGGTGTGGCTTGCAAAAGCCGCACCCTTTTTCGTTATAAAACTTTATTTTACTTTCTGTTTGCAGGTTCTACTGCAACTGTTTTTCCTTTGATTTTTACATTCTTCATTGCTTTCAGCACTTCTGGTGCGTACTCTCTCGGAACTTCTACAAACGTGTATTTATCATACATATCAATGGTTCCTACTACTTTCCCGTTTAATCCGGTTTCTCCGGCAATGGCACCAAGGATATCTCCAGGTCTTGCTTTCTGTTTCTTTCCAATATTGATGAATAGACGAACCATACCAGATTCACCTGCTCCGGTATCACCAAAATCAAATTCTTCTTTTTCTGCGATATCATTCTGTCCGGAACACATTTTCAAAAATGCGGCTGCCATATCCATTGCCGTATAATCTGATTCATTCAGTCTTGCCTCTACCGCATTAATCATGGATGTTAAATCTTCATTTTCAATCATGTATTCAATCTCATCCAACATTTTTTCCATCTTTGTATTTACAACATCATTTAAAGATGGAACCTTTTGTAAATAAATTTTTGTCTTACAATATCTTTGAATTTCTTTTAGCTTGTAAACTTCTTTGCCAGTTACAAAAGAAAAGGCCCTTCCTTCTCTTCCTGCACGACCTGTCCTTCCGATACGATGTACATAATATTCGTCATCCTGCGGAAGATCATAGTTGAATACTGCTTCTACTTCGTCAACATCAATTCCTCTTGCAGCCACGTCCGTCGCAACCAGAATATCTGTCTTACCGGAACGGAAGCCCTGCATAACACGGTCACGCTGCTCCTGTTTTAAATCTCCATGGAGAGCTGCTGCAAAATATCCTCTGCCCAGAAGTGACTGTACCAAAAGGTCAACCTGTTTCTTGGTGTTACAGAATACCACCGAAAGCTTTGGTGCATAAATGTCTAACAGACGTGCGAGTACTTCTTCTTTATTTTTTTCTTTGTCAATAGCCTTTTTCTTTTTTGAAACAATTATAGAAGAAATAAACAAAATAACCAATATAATAACTAGTGTACAAATAAACCAAAAAACTAGAAAAGATTGTTTTTCTGAAAATTGCTTTAAGCCTGGAATAAATCCTTGTAACCATAATCCAAAAGCATCAAAAGAAGCATATATATTTTTTAATATTCCAATATTTGGGAAAGTAAAATTATACATAACAGCAGCTAACGCCGAAATAATAAGAATCAATAACGCCACAATAATTCTTTTCATAAAACCTCCCATTATAAAAAAAGTTGTTTGTTATAACACAATAATAATATATCACATATTTTTTTAATTATTAATTTTGTATTTGAATTTTTTTAATAAAAAGTTAAAATTTTTAATCCATTTAAAATCTTTGTTTTTTATCAATTGAAAAATAATGTAATTATCATTAATTTATTTTAGTAGCCATTCTTATTTTTTTAAACAAGTTGTTTCTTGTCATTTCTTTATTTTTTTCAAAAATTATATTATAATATTTATAGAAAATGAAAGAAAGAAAAGGTGAAAAAAAATGATTGATAGAGATGAACAAACTTATAAAAATATAATTTCTAATTTAATAGATGGTATGGCTTGTAACGATTGCCCTTATAAAGATGATTGCGTGTCTTTAAAGATGAGCGAATGGGAAGCAATAGACTACCCTTGCTCCAAACTTATGTTTATGACAGAGAGGAAGAGAGAAACAAATGGCAAAAACTAAAAAAGATATAATTTTAGAGTTAAAAAAGAAAAATCCTAACCTTACACCTGAAGAGGCGGCGGACGCAGTTCCTTGCACTTTGTCCTACGCTAAAAGAATTTTGGACGCGGAGGCCGCGCTTGATAATAATGAAATAATTCAAATAGGAAGAGAGATAGGGATAGGAGAAGACTATCTTAAAGAGTGGCATGACTGGATTATATACAGTATGAAAGGCAAAAACGCAAAAAATATATTTAGAGATTATTTGGAGTACAAAAGACATATAATAATGAAGTGAGGTAATAATTATGGACTACTATACCGCAGATTATTTTAAAAACGCAGAGAGACTTGGCGCACCGTATCA
>ERZ825137.3084-NODE-3084-length-18401-cov-4.628202_pt1 | contig 18401 bp, 25 predicted proteins | sample MGYA00519873_ERZ825137 | MGnify/ENA primary metagenome ERZ825137 (study PRJEB31778, sample SAMEA3449190) | human gut metagenome | biome: human gut; feature: human-associated habitat; material: faeces | place: United Kingdom | collected 2010/2012 ...
ATAATTATAAGGTACTGTTCCTTCAGGGTGGTGCAAGCCAGCAGTTCGCCATGATCCCCATGAACCTCATGAAGAATCGTAAAGCAGCTTACATCGTTACCGGTCAGTGGGCTAAGAAGGCATATCAGGAAGCTAAGATTTACGGAGAAGCAATTGAAGTAGCATCCTCTGCAGATAAGACCTTTTCCTACATACCGGATTGTTCAGATCTTCCGATCCCTGATGATGTGGATTATGTATATATTTGTGAAAACAACACCATTTACGGAACAAAGTATAAGACCCTTCCGAATACCAAGGGACATACTCTTGTTGCGGATGTATCTTCCTGTTTCCTGTCTGAGCCGGTAGATGTTACCAAGTATGGTGTCATTTATGGTGGCGTGCAGAAGAATATCGGACCGGCCGGTGTGGTTATCGTGATTATTCGTGAGGATCTGATTACCGAAGATACGTTACCGGGAACACCGACGATGTTGAAATATAAGATTCATGCAGATAATGATTCCTTATACAACACTCCTCCGGCTTATGGAATTTATATTTGTGGTAAGGTATTCAAGTGGCTGAAGAAGATGGGCGGACTTGAGAAGATGAAGGAGATCAATGAGAAGAAAGCAAAGATTCTCTATGATTATCTGGATGAAAGCAAGCTGTTCAAGGGAACTGTCCGTAAGGAAGACCGTTCTTTGATGAACGTACCCTTCGTAACCGGTTCCGAGGAGCTCGATGCCAGGTTTGTAAAGGAAGCTAAGGAAGCAGGCTTCGAGAACTTAAAGGGACACCGTACCGTTGGCGGTATGCGTGCAAGTATCTATAATGCAATGCCGATTGAGGGTGTTGAGAAGCTTGTAGAATTTATGAAGGATTTTGAAGCGAAAAACTTATAAGATTGGGGAGAGAGCCATGTTTAATTATTATTGCTTAAATCCGATCGCACAGGTTGGATTGAATGATTTTACCAGTGATTTTGAAAAGACCGATGAAGTGAATCATGCAGAAGGTATTCTGGTTCGTTCCGCAGTCATGCATGATATGCAGTTTGACGAAAAGCTTCTTTGTATCGCAAGAGCAGGTGCCGGAACAAATAACATTCCGTTAGACCGCTGTGCACAGGAAGGAATTGTTGTATTCAATACACCGGGTGCGAATGCGAACGGTGTTAAGGAGCTTGTCATTGCAGGTATGCTGCTTGCAAGCCGTGATATTTTAGGCGGTGTAAACTATGTTTTATCCGATAAGGACAATCCGGATATAGCAAAGGCTGCCGAAAAGGAAAAGAAGAAATTTGCAGGTACAGAAATCCAGGGCAAGAAGTTAGGTATCATCGGACTTGGAGCCATTGGTGTAAAGGTTGCAAACGTTGCGAAGCATCTGGGTATGGAAGTATATGGTTATGATCCGTATGTGTCTGTAAATGCTGCATGGAACTTAAGCCGTGATGTCAAACATGTACTGAATGTAGAGGATATTTATTCCAATTGTGACATCATTACCATTCATGTACCGTTACTGGATTCTACCAGGGGAATGATCAATGCCGATGCCATCTCCAAGATGAAGGATGGCGTTATCATTCTGAACTTTGCGAGAGATCTGCTCTGCAATGAACAGGATATCCTGGATGGAATCAAGGACGGCAGGATCCGTAAGTATGTTTCCGACTTCCCGAACCCGACAACCGCAGGACAGGAGGGATGTATTGTCATTCCTCACCTGGGTGCTTCTACCGAGGAATCCGAAGACAACTGTGCGAAGATGGCAGTTAAAGAAATGATGGAGTACTTAAACAATGGTAACATCCAGAATTCCGTAAACTATCCGAACTGTGATATGGGTGTCTGTGAGACTGCAGGCAGAGTTGCCATTTTCCATAAGAATATTGCCAACATGATTACGAAATTCTCCGCATGCTTCGGAGATGCAGGAATCAACATTGCCAACATGATTAACAAGTCCAAAGGCGAGGTTGCTTACTCCATGTTCGACATCGAAAGCCCTGCAACAGAAGAAATTCTTAAGAAACTGCAGGCAATAGATGGGGTATTCCGTGTGAGAGTTGTGAAGTAGTGTGGATGAATGGATACTGATAAAATATTGTAAATGATTAAGACGGGACATTCCTTGTTGGGAGTGTCCTGATTCTTTATACATATAAAGATTATTGGACAGGAAAAGGATCGGAGAATATTTTGTTGATCTGATAAACGGTGTGTTCAGGAAAGAAAGGGAAAATGGTTACTGAAAGGAGACAATTACATTTTTGTGAAAGACTCCATGACACAGGATCAGATAGATGAAATCAGCACAGAAGTAGGGTGTATTGAAAAGAAACTTACGCAAATTACGAATCCGCAGTTTGGCTTTCTGGGGGATGAGAGCAGATATGACGAGCTATATGATTTTGTTAAGAAAATGCTTACGAATCTGATTCATGATGCGAAGGCTCGAAAAATTGATATTGTATATGATGGAGATACCTTGCTTGCGGAATTAGAGCGAAATAGGGAAGCCTTTTCTGAAATAGAAGAAGCAACACTGGTTCACTGGGATTTATGGGAAGGGAACGTTTTCATAAAGGATGGAGATGTGAGTGGAATTATCGACTGGGAGAGAGCTATGTGGGGGGAAGCCCTTATGGATGACCGCTTCCGTCATCACAATAAAAATGATGCATTCCTTATCGGATTTGGCAAAGAATCCTTTACGGAGAGGGAAAAAATCCGTCTTCGCAGGTACGATATTATTTTATACCTTACTATGATGAATGAAGTCTTTTACCGTGAGTTTGAAGATAAAGGACAGTATGATTGGGCAAGAGGAATGCTTGTAGAAGTATATTAGATCTCATATATTTTTCAGGTTGATTATGGCTATCTGAAAGGCATTTTGATACGGCGATAAATCCCTTATTCGGAGGGATGAATTCATTGAGGGAAAATACATATATGGCATCGAAAGACCCGGATTCCTTTGAAATGGATTGAAGGAGCCGGGCATAATTCTAATACAGATAACCCGGAGTTGATAAATAGTCTGATACAAGAATTTGTCTCAGGCATTTAACAACAGATAATTTTTGGTTTAATGAGAAGAAAGTATGGAATGCCGGATGCATTTCATACACTGCAAATAATGGGAGAAGATAGATAATGCTTTGAGTTGACTTGATTGGATTTCATTGATATAATAAGTTTCACTACATTAATGAAAGCGGTGATATGAGTGAAACTAGATAGAGCAGGATTAGAATGTGTTGAGAATAAGTTTTTAAAACTTCCAAATATTGAGAAATATGAAGTTGTCCGCAGGACAGAAGATGGTTTTATTGCATCTGTGGAGATGGATGACGGGTATGAGTTTCATATAAATGCCTGCTTCCTGAATAGGGTATTTCCGTCCACAATCATGAAATTGATTGAAAAGAAGGATAAAAGTCAGGGAGTTAACATTTTGGTTGCTCCATATATTTCAGAGAGAACCGCACAAATATGTGAAGATAACGGAATGGGTTATTTTGACTATGCTGGAAATTGTTGGTTTGTAGGTCATTCGATTTATTTGTCTGAAAAAGGAAATAAGAATCCAAGACCAAAAGAGCAAAGGTCTGTGTTCATATTTGAAAAGACTTCCGTAGTGTCTTCCTGTATTTTGCGCGAGTTGTTTGCAGATGTAACTAAGATATGGAAGCTTAAATATCTATCGGAAAAGGTGAATTGCAGTATTGGACAGGTATCCAACCTGATGAAAGTTCTGGTGGAAAATGCATGGGTAGAAAAAATGCCAGATGGTTATAAGGTTATTGATCCGGAATCACTTTTGATGGAATGGAGCAGGGATTATGGTAAAAAAGAAATAACATCCTATGCTTGCTATAGTTTAGATAATATATCTGTTATTGAGGAGCGATTAAAAAAATTAAAGATAGATACGGGGATTGATTCTTATCTTACCGGATTGTCCGGTGGAGTGCGTTATACGCCGGTGGTGCGTTATAATAAGGTACATGTTTATATAGCGCCGGAGGATATTCAGGAAGCAATCCGGTATTTGGATATGAAAGAAGTAAACAGTGGTTCCAATATGGTTATTTTTTTATTAGAAAATGATTCCTATATCAAGGATTATAGGGTGATTGATGACTTAGCAGTAGTATCCCCGCTGCAAATATATTTGGATTGTATGCAGATAAAGGGCAGGGGAGAAGAAATGGCGGATGCGGTTTTGAGGAAGGAGATTCTTAGGTGATAAGAGATGAAGACTTGAAAAGCAGCATAGACTATTCGGAAGGTCAGAAGCGGGCAGCACATAGAGTTCTGGTAGAGTTGGTTAATGTTTTTCGGGAATATGAAGATGAAATCCGTGTGGTAGGAGGCTGGGTCCCGGATTTAATGTTTCCGGAAGAAGGTCATGTGGGAAGTGTGGATGTAGATATTATGATTAATCATCTTACTTTGCAGGATGAAGGTTATCAGAACATGTCGAGGATACTTCAGAAAAATGGATACAAGGAGCATCCAGAAAAATATTTTTCCTTTATAAAAACAGTGATGGTGGACGGAATATCCTATGATGTAGATGTAGATATTTTAGCTGGAATGTACGGCGGTACACAATCGAAGAGAAGAAGTCAGCATGTGCAGGGCATTAAGGCGTTAAAGGCAACAGGTGGTAATTTTGCATTTGAATTCCCATCACAGAAGATTAGTGTGGAGGCAGAACGACCAGATGGCGCAATAGATGTTGCGAATGTCAGTGTTGTAGCAGTAGTTCCTTATTTGATAATGAAAACAGCAGCTATGGGCAGGGGAAAAGCGAAGGATGCTTATGATATTTACTTTATTATCAAACATTATATTGGTGGAGTAAGAGAACTGGCAAAAGAATTTGAACCTGTAAGGGATAAAAACATTGTAATAGAAGCGAAAGATAAGTTAGCAGGCAAATTTGCATCTGAAAATCATGCCGGTCCAAAAGATGTGGCAGATTTTATGGATTTAGAGGATGATGAAAGTATAGAAATAACCAAGAGGGATGCTTACGAACAAGTGCAGGCATTATTGAATTTAATATAAGCATTTAAAAACATTAGGGATGTAAGTAATATGACAACTTCTCATTTTAGAAGAACCTTTTAGTGGAGAAATACATTATGAGAATAAAATATGCAACAATGGAGGATCTTGCTGCGGTTGCTGCGGTTGAGGCAAAATGCTTTCCACCTGCGGAAGCAGCAACAGAAAAGGAATTTACTGATAGAATCCGATATTATGGAAATCATTTTTGGCTCATGTATGAGGGCAAAAAGCTGATTGCTTTTGTAGACGGATTTGTAACGGATGAACCTGATTTAACGGACGAAATGTATGAGAATGCGGCTATGCATAATGAGAATGGCACGTGGCAGATGATTTTTGGTGTTAATACGCTGCCGGATTACCGCAGACAAGGATATGCCGGAGAATTGATCTGTCATGCTATTGAGGATGCCAGAATGCAGGGACGCAAGGGACTGGTACTCACCTGCAAAGAAAAACTGATTTCTTATTACGGAAAATATGGTTTTGTTGATGAAGGAGTGTCGGATAAATCCACACATGGAAATGTACAATGGCATCAGATGAGATTGTGTTTAAACTGAAAAAAAGGTATTATTTCATTTTATGGTGCATGCAGTGTAATGCTTGATGATGGAATGCCCAGCATAATAAATCACCACCTGCCGGAAAGTCCGGAAGGAAAGCAGATGGGTGGTGTTAATCTGCGTGTGCACCCGGAGCTGTGCAGAAAATTGTCTGTAGAATGCAATATTGACGAAGATACGGAATTACCGCCGGTATTAATGTTTCATGGAACGAAGGACAGAACGATCAACCCGCGTGTCAGTGTTGAAGTATTTAACAGATTGAAACAATGTGGTAAAGAGGTAAAACTGTATTTTCTTGAAGGTGCAGATCATGGTGGAAGCGAGTTTTGGATGGAAGAGATGCAACAGATTATCATTCAGTTCATGGAGGAAAAATAATGTTTAGCGAAATGCGGAGAAAGAAAAGAGAAATGGATACAGAGGCGGCTGAATCACTTTTGAAGTGCAGCCGTCGGGGCATTCTTGCTGTAAATAGAGATAACATGAAGATCGTAATAATACATGGTCAAAGTCATAAAGGCTCAACATATCATATTGCTCATATGTTAGCAGAAAAATTAGATGGCGAGATAAAAGAATTCTTTCTTCCAAGAGATTTTGGAGAATTTTGCGTTGGATGTACAAGATGCATTCTGGAATCGGAGAAGAAATGTCCCCATTATGAAAAACTAAAGCCATTAACGGCTGCAATCGATGAAGCGGATGTGATTATCTTAGCCAGTCCGGTTTATGTATATCATGCGACAGGATCCATGAAGGCCTTTTTAGATCATTATGGATACAGATGGATGGTGCATTGTCCGGAAGAATCGATGTTTAAAAAGCAGGGTGTATGCATATCGACAGCGGCTGGTGCAGGCATGAAATCGACGAACAAGGATATGATGGATAGTTTGCTTTTCTGGGGAGTGGCCAGGCTATATCAGTATGGAGTTAGTGTTGCTGCCGTTAATTGGAACGGCGTCAGTGAAAAGAAAAAGAGAAAAATTGATAAAGCAACCTCAGAAATGGCAAAGAAAATCGGGAACCGTTCGGGCAATGTGAAACCCGGGATTAAATCCAGGGGAATGTTTATGGTTATGCGATTCATGCAGAAGATAATTTCAAATCCCAAGGATGTTGCATATTGGGAGGAAAAGGGCTGGCTGGGTAAAGAAAGACCCTGGGAATAAAAGAAAATGAGTAATAAATTGGTTAAGCATCAAGAGCAAAAAGAGAGATTGACAGGAAAACAGAAGAGAGTTCTGTTCTGGTGCTGTTTTGCTATTTTGTGTCTGCTTTTTATGATTGTGTGGATACATATATTTATGACATCTGCTGCATTTCATAAGAAAATGGAAAAGATGGTTGAGGGACAAGATTATTATATAGAAAATATTGTGATAACGGATAAAAAGACGGAAGACGCTTCAGCAAATAATTCGATATCCCAAAATTATTTTTTCTATTATCACAATGGGAAAGCAAATGAATATAATAAGCGGATGCAGGTGCCGGGAAATGTATATTCACAATATAATGTTGGAGAGTCCATAATGGCATATACGACAGACCATACGAAGTATTCTTATGACAAAGATGGGATTCTTCCCGAGCAATCCTATAGAAAAAATGAATTGATGAAATGTGTAGGAATATTGCTGGGATGTGCCATATGCTTTTTGATCCTGTTTGGTTTATTGAGTAGAAAGTAAATAAAAGGTATGCTATTATTAAATTTTGTTGCAGGTTCACCGAGGGAAGTACTTAATTGGCAAATTATGAGGGGATCAAAATATGACAAATAAAGAGATACTTGATATTGCAATGCAGCAATCGGCCTACGATACGAATGCTAAGGCTTCTGATTTTCTTATGGACACAAATGTGTTTGTAAAGTCTGGGATTGGTCCATTAGCAAGAAAATACTATAAAGAACCTATTGCCTGCAATCTGGTTTCATATGGAAATAATATAGTTGCGTCTGTAAAAGATGAATATAGAGAAATTGTTGAAAGTTATCTAAGCAAATATGAATTTTATCATTGTTTTGAAACTCCTAATATGCATTGGCTGGATGAACGGATGAAAGAAAACGGCTACCGTGTTTGTTTTATGGCAGAGTATTTTTTACCGGATGTTAATGCCTTGAAAAGAAGAGAATGTAACTATCCTCTTAAGGTGTTGGAACAAAAGGATTTTGCAAATTTGTATCTTCCGGTCTGGAGCAATGCACTTTGTGAAGATCGAAAGCAACTGGATGTTCTGGGGGTTGGCGCTTATGATAATGGGAAACTGATCGGACTTGCAGCCTGTTCTGCAGATTGTGATGATATGTGGCAGATTGGAGTTGATGTTCTGCCAGAGTATCGCAGGCAGGGGATTGCTTCTTCCTTAACCAGTAATTTGGCAATAGAGATAATGGATAGAGGAAAGGTGCCGTTTTATTGTTGTGCCTGGTCGAATCTTAAATCTGTTAAAAATGCATTACGAAGTGGTTTTGTGCCGGGCTGGGTGGAGATGACCGTAAAAGCTGCGAGCTTAGTTGAGAACATGAATAAATAACAACGTTCCGTTTGTTTTTGGGCTTACATATAAAACAAAGTAAAAGAAATTTTGGTATATAGTAACCGAAATATCTTATATGAAAGAGGTGAGATAGATAACATGATGGCAATGATAATGCTAAGGTGTTCCGACATAAAGGTTCAACTGTCATTGGAAACGGATGAATGGTCTTCCTTCTTCTGCTTGGGCTAGGATATCCGGTATATAAATCAGCCGCAAGGGTGCATGCACCACTCCGTGGAAACCCTTGCCCCTGATTTATATACCAGATGAAAAGTAGTCAAGCAGAATAAAGGATAAGTATGTTGCCAGAGGCAGCTACCTGCTCACACATTCTGATGATGCCTCAGGTATGAGAGAGATTTCGGAGAAGGAGGCTGCTGAGCTTGGTATAGATCTTACAATGATAAAGGTCTGTAGAAGATTTAGGCATCTTGCGAAATTAGACAGGCTACGAATTGATATGACTGAGCATCGTAGTGGTTTAAATAAGCACTTGTTTGGATATATTGAGTACTGCGGTATGACATCTTTGGATTTTGTACGGCAGTATCAATAAAGAAAATGTTAATATTTCGTTGAATGTTTTTGTGCAACGAGGGATGAGAGTGCTACCGTTGTCGATGATTGGATTTTGCTGTAAGGATATATTTTCGTCTATCTCGCTATTGATTGATTCACTTGTTATTCAGACAGATGCTAACAGTAAGCAGGTAGCGGATTTTGCATTAATCACTTTTGTACAGTCGCTAAATCTGACAGATAATCAAAGGCATGAATTAATTAGCCTGTTAGATGATAAGTACAGAGTCTCAAGTATAATGGCTATTGCAGCTGGAAATTTAATTATCTAAACAGGTGAAAAATAATCGTGTAGAATGGAGTAAGGTATGGTTTTAGATCACACAAAAGTTGTTTATACGGCAGAAGATGAGCAGGGATTCACATTTCGACAAATCAATGATGAGGATGCAGCCGTGGAGCTTAGGGCACGGAGAAAAAAGAGGAACAGGTGGGTTTTGACAGCATTTGTGGCATTGCTCATAGGTATGGTTATCAGCACTTTTTTCAATTTTGATGGGAGTGATATCTTTGTTTGTCTGTATTATGTTATAGTAATATTTATAGCTGGAGCATGCGTTCTGACAGAGAATGCAAATATAAGACAACTGAGAAAAAAGCAGGTGTTACAGTATGATGTTGTACTTGTGCAAAAGCAACCAGGGATTGAGACGGAGTCTTATGGCGCTGAAAATATCCGGGATACGAAGCGGTTTTACCCAATATTGGGAAGGGATGTACATTCGGGATATGAGAGTACGTGTTTCCTTTCAGAAGAAGACTATAAGAAAAGAGAAATTGGTGACACGATAACAATGACACGATTTATATGGAAGTAGGGAATGATTGCTGATGTATCCATTGCATTTTCTGGGGTAGTAGCATCAAGTGTATTGATTACAAAACGTAGATCGCATTCTAAATGAGATTTTCTTATATGATCTCTCGGAAGGGAAATATAAAAAAAGATCTGGCGATTATGTTTAACCACGGAGATATCGGCGAAATTGTCTGCAGAGGATACGAAGATGATGAACGGAGATTCCGCTCGTTATTTTTAAATACAGGAGCATAATGTGATGAAAAAGATGTATTTCCTTAAAGATAGAAAAGAGGCGGTTATCGATCGACTGACCTATATGAGTAAACATAGACAGGAGTATCTGCAGGATAAGGAACATGGCATGATAACGCTTCAGTTCAAGCAAGGCATGCCGGTGATTCGTTTCTCATCAGGCAGGGTAACGTCATATTGGGATTTTTCTTTTGATGGGAAAAAGATGACCGTGCAGCGAAGGTGTTCTTTATCTGATAAAATTATCTGGGGAACACTTTTGATTATAGATTTGTTTATTTTATATTTGTTCAGACAGTCGATATGGCTGGGGCTGGCATGGTTTTGTGCGTTGCTGTTACTGGAAGTATTACCGTTCTATGCGCTGGAATCTTGTGTTACTTTTAGACATGTGAAAATGTTTGTGACTCATTATCTGGCTGATTATATAGGGGAAAGCGAGGAAATCTACGAAATGTAAAAGTTAATGAAAGGTTTGTGCCTGATTCTGGCACTGTTCATACTAGTGTGTGATTGCGGAATAGAGACCTATGCCGATGCGTGGGATGGGAGGAGCGAGACAACATTATGTGGAGTACGATTTTAAAGAGAATGTGCTGGCTCCATTAGACGAAGTAAAAGTGGTTGATGGGAAGGTTGTTCCTAAAAAAATAGAGTATACAATGATGGAGAAATAGAAAATGATTATTGCGATTGTAATAGGCGTCTCATGTCTGTTCTGGATCATAGCTGCCATATTGTTTGTATGTGCAAAAGGTGTGGATCGCAGGATTAGTGAGTCGAAGAAAGACTGCGTGGAGAAGACGACTGCGACAGTTGTGGATGTGGAAGAAGTCTACAAGAGAAATGTGGATACCTATAATTACACATGGTATCCCGCATACGAATTTTATGTAAATGGCGAACGGGTAGTACAAAAGAGTGTGATTGGAACAGGAAAAAATTCTGTTCAAACAGGGCAGCAGACAATCTTATATTATAATCCGGAGAATCCACATATGATATATGTTCCGGCAGAAAATCAGACGTCTGTATCGACGATCCTGAAAATAATAGGGATTGCTTTTGTGATTTGCGGATGTTTAGTGGGAATCATTGGTTTCGTTGTGTCTAAGAATATGTAAACATATAGTGTGAGATATTTACGGACAGATGATACAGGTTCTGATAATATAATTGAGATTAAGGGGGCAATGATTGTATGCTAAATTTAATTTATCAAAAAGCAAGGAGGGATTTGATATGACATTGTACTACAAGAACTGAGATCGTATTACAACAAAGATTGACGTTGATTATAAGACCAACACAGTTACAAAATCTGTAAAAAGACGCATGGGCGCTTGGAGGGTGATTATTACTCCATTGAATTTGCATAATTCGGAAAGTTTGGTGATCATTTATGGAAATGAACAAAGATTACGATGGCGGAAGGCTTTCCGCATCAAAAGGCAATCATGGTGTAGCTGGTAAGTCAAGCGTGTTCTGAATGTAAGTTAGTTTTGGGGTGTGGAAATTTCCGCACCCTTTTTGCGTTCTGTAGAATTAGATTTTGCGTATGATTGAGTATTGTTGAATGCATGAATAAAAAAATGTTTATTGAAAACCGCTAATGTTTTACTTTGACTGTAAGCGCTGAACTTAAATAAAATTCAGTATAGGGATATAGATATTATTCATTATACAACCAATTTTTATGGATGGACACGCCCAGTTAAAGCTAAGATGGCAAGAGACACTTGTGATACATTGCATTTATCAGAAGAGTATCCAAGTTTTGAAAGTTTTTCAAATGCTGAGGGGAATATTTATAAAACGATATGTGAGTTTGAGGTGTCACTAAGAAGAATGAAAGATGAGTAATTCCATCAACTTTTTCCACCATTTACCAGACTATAGAAACATGCTACAATGTCAATAAATAAAAGAGCGGTGTTTGCATTATGACCAAAGAATTACGCGGAATTATTGAAAAGATGGTATCTGAGAATCCTGATATCATGCAGATTGCAACGGATTGGAGCCCAAGTAATATTGGTACAACGATCTGGGTTCAATTTCCTAGTATAGAAGATCAGGAGTTAGCTAATCAGTTTATGGAGACATATGTCAAGTGTTTTTGGTGAAAAAAGTGGGGGATTTTAATAAAAATGGAATCTGAAAGCCTTATATTTACTGGCTTAGAGATTCAGAGAGAGTATTTATATGAAACGGGGGTACACATTGAGAAAAATAAATTGGGTAATACCTGGTGGCAGAAGCAAGCGCATGTTTCTTATGCTAGGATGTGTGTCATGGATACTTATGCTTCTGTGTAGTTGCGGAAGAAATCTGCCTGATTCAGAACAGGTGATTAAACGATATTTGAAGGAAAAATACAATCAGGAGTTTCAGATTGTACATACTGAGAGAAAAAATATTGGTCAGAATTTTGGTGAGTTCATAAATACTGGGGAGGCAGTATTACTAAATGAATCAGATGATGCTTTTTCATTTACGATTTATGAAGATGGAAGAATCACAGATAATTATCCCAAGGTGATACTTGGGAATCAGATCAAACAGGATATTTATTCAATATTAGATCACGGGAAACTAGAATACACGAATGTTGATATTCGTTTCATAGAGAGTGATCAGGAATATGTTACTTTTGAGGATTATAAAAGCAACCATAATGTTTTAATATTCAGTGACTTGAAAGGTTTGGAGACCAATGTCGATAAGAATATTGAAAATGCATATGACCTTTTATGTGCACTGAGAGACCAAGGCTATTATTTTTGTTTGACAATAGATATTGATAAAGCCAGTAAAACGATTATTTATGATCAAGACAATGAAATGATTTCCAAAGATTCATTCATTCAGAAGTTCAGTTAACCGGAATGTATGCAAGGTGGATTGCTATGCCGAAAAATAGTAATAGTGGAAGTGATCTGGCAACATATATTGCAAGCAATGCGGAACTATTGACAGAGCAAAATTATACAGATATTGATGCGTTGGTCTTTGCAGAAATGGATATATATCAGTTGGTTGATGATATGACTCAGGCATTGAGCGATGATGGAAAAATAAGTGGTGGTGAGTGGTTGGCACTAGGTGCCGATGTAATATTTTTAGGACTGGATGTTGTGGCGGCTGGTGATATTATAAAAGCAGTTAAGGTAGCGAAGGTTGCAAACACAGAGGCAAAAGCCGCGAATAATGTGATGGATGAGTATGTGTCTACACCGGAAAATGCAGGTATGCCAAATGCAGTAAAGAGAGAATCAAGAGATAACTTGATATTATCTTATTGATCAGACGATGGGAAGGAATACAAAAGGGAATGTATCGATTGAAAGTGCAGCATATATTGTATTTGATAGCAGTAGTGTTTGGTGTAATTGGCTTTTTGAATTTTCAGAGCTCTATGCGTACATCATCCTATGAGAAAGTATCTGGCTACATAACGGATGTAGAGGAAACATCAGAATTGACGAAGGCAGGATATAAGCCAAGATATAATTATATTATTCATTGGTTCCGTGATGGTGAGGAATATCAACGAGCTGTATATGAAGCATTATCGGAGCCGGATGAGTCCACAACAGAGTTTTGGGCAAGCATGGATAATACAGACGCTATAGCTTCTGAACCGGAGGGTATTCGGACAGAGGCTTATCTGAACTGGCTGGTTGCCGCTTTGAGTGCGATCCTGGGGGGGATGATAGATGCCAGAAATACCAGGAAAACGGGAAAAAACAGAAGCAGACGTAGAGATGAAAGGGAAAATGCGCAGATTCTATGGTCAGTTGTTGCATTTTGCATGGCTATTGGTGTTGCTATTACAGGATTTTCACTATGGATTTCGTATAGAGACGGTTATTACATAAATTCGGTTATGAAGGATTTACTTCTTGTTTTTGCCATTGGATTCATTGGCTGTCTGATCGGAGTGAAAAAGAACAAGACAAAATAGGGGCTAGTGATTCATATTGGGAAAGATAATCATGAGAATCATGGAACGGGCTTGTGTTTTTAGGCAGGAGTGTGCTGATGTGAGAGAACTGATGGCTGGTTTGCGTGCCATTCATACCTTTTACGAGAAAAATGAGGGTATGATTACGGGTAACTGAAGCGGTGAATGTGTGGCTGGTTGAAAATGGGGATGGATATCATGGCAGGATAAAAGGTACTTCTGAACAAACGCTTAGGGAAAATATACTGGCTATTGTAGATAGTATCGAAGACTGTAAAGCAAGGACAACGGTATTGTCAATCATTAATTATTTAATACAATTATATAAAACAGCATCAGATGCGGGAAGCCCAAATGCATTTGGAACAGCAATCGGTGTTGGAGGATTGATTACAGGTGTCGTAGCAGATATTATGGGTGGAATGAATAGTGGTTTGTCGCAAAATGCTATAATTGCTGATGTCATTGTTGATGTGGCGCTGTGGGGAGTGACCGAATATGGTGATGATGTGGGGCAGGCAGTAGGCGCTATGGTTGGTTCCGGAGGAGACCCGGCAGGAACAGCTATTGGAAAAATTGTTGGTTCTGCGGTTGGTGGAGTGGTAGGAAACGGTGTTTCTATAGCTATGAATGTGAATTTAGATGGTGACGGAGAAACTGGAAAAGAGTTATGATTTATGGGAGAAAACAGAAACATTTGGAGTCGAACAAAGAGTACGACTATATTGCATGTTTATATCCGGAGGGCAATCTGAGAGCGGATAAATGTGTTTTTTCAATAATGAGGATATTGCAGAAATTATTCATAGGGGGTTTTACGGATGAGGAAGGTGAATTTTTTACGAATAAATATTTGACTGCTGGGGTGAGACAATGAAAAAAATCCAAACGAATCAGACGAAAGAGAAATTCTATGAAAAATTGAATATGGAATATCAAAAAGAGCGTAACCATGACAAATGGCATCCGTGTACACATCTGATAAAAAAAGATGAGAAGTATTATGTATATTATCGTTCAGGAAAAAATGTCTATAAATGGTCTGTGCAATACCTTGAGGATCAACAGATCATTGAACTGCAACATGTGTGGAACATAGCGGATTATGTGATGTGGATTCCGTTAGCGGCAATGGATGTATTTTTTGCGTGCTTTTGTGTGTTCAATAAACTATGGCAGTATATACCTGTATTATGCATGGTAATTGCAGTACTGGAATTTCTGCCCTATTATGTGTTTGTGGCTCGTTTAGGAGAAAATGTAGTGACGAAGTATATAATAAGCTGTTTGGAAGACAAGGATCTATAGAACAGATACTAGGATGAATGATATGCTGAAAGCAAGGAAATCTACGAAATGTAAAAGTTAATGAAATGTTTGTGCCTGATTCTGGGCAGCAGACAATCTTATATTATAATCCGGAGAATCCACATATGATATATGTTCCGGCAGAAAATCAGACGTCTGTATCGACGATCCTGAAAATAATAGGGATTGCTTTTGTGATTTGCGGATGTTTAGTGGGAATCATTGGTTTCGTTGTGTCTAAGAATATGTAAACATATAGTGTGAGATATTTACGGACAGATGATACAGGTTCTGATAATATAATGAATAATATCTATATCCCCCATTTGAAATGGGGGCCGAGGCAAAGCCGGAGCGTTACCTAGAGTATTAAAAAACTCCTATGCTATAATGATATTGGTTTCGCGGGCCATATCAAAAGCATAGGAGGTATCCAAAATGGATAATCAAAGTATAACACATACACGATGGAACTGCACATATCATATTCGTATGGTTAGTCATAATGATAACTGCAATTATTCTACTTCAAAAAAATGAGGCAAATTTTTTGGCTTTTATAATACCTTGGTTTATAGGATTAGTTGGATGTTTGACAGTAGTATTTGGAATACTTTGATTTTCAATGATTAAGAAAATATGAATTTATGGGGAAATCGAACGGCTAGGAGACAACAGATTTATGAATAGTTTTACTTGCATGTTATAGTTATAGACGGGGTGACGTGTTTTTGTGCAAACAAAAACATCAATGTTTGTATTTTGATTCAGTGTTTGTATTGAATGGAACCGGTGCAAAGCTTAGTATTACTTTTGATTTATCGTGGAAAGTAATGAAATTGTTACAATAGTAAGTAAGCAAATTATGATATCATCGGATATAAGATTAAAAATGTAAAGCAATCAGAGGAAAGAACGATGCAAAGTCATGTACAAAGGGGGAGGGCATTTATATGAAGCAGGATACTTTAGAGAGCAGAGCGATTACGAAGAATGGAGTTAAGAGATTATGTTTTTCCGGATTTTGCATATTACTGGAAGCTGCTTTTATCATCGTTATGATTACAAGATTGAATGAATATGCAGAAATTATCAATCTGATTACAAGATTGTTTGCAGGAATTCTGGTTTTATTTTTGTATTCCTCAGATAAAACTTCGTCTATGAAAATGCCATGGATTATTTTGATCCTTGTCTTTCCGATTATGGGTGTGTCCTTGTATTTGCTGATTGGATTAAACGGAGGCACGCGAAAAATGAAGCAGCGGTATATAGATATTGACAGGAAACTGTTCCCATTGCTTCCGGAAAATGAGGAGGATTTGGAAAGGATTAAGAAAAAGACTCCCAAAGCTGGAAATATAAGTGAGTACATTCAGAAAAATGCACATTACCCGGTGTATCAGAATACAGATGTTACATACTATGATGAAGCGGTCAAAGGTCTGCACGCACAGATTGACGATCTGTCAAAAGCGGAAAAATTCATTTTTATGGAGTATCATGCAATCGAAGATGATAGGGCATGGCATCAGCTTCAGGATGTGCTTGTAGAGCGTGCAAAAGCAGGTGTAGAGGTTCGTGTTTTTTATGATGATATGGGATCAATCGGATTTATTAACACCGATTTTGTAAAGAAGATGGAACGGCTTGGAATCAAATGCAGAGTATTTAATCCGTTTATGCCGGGGTTAAATGTCTTTCTGAATAACCGTGACCATAGAAAGATCACAGTCATTGATGGAAAAGTCGGTTTTACAGGCGGCTATAATCTGGCGAATGAGTATTTTAATTATACCAATCCATATGGACAGTGGAAAGACACCGGAATCCGGTTGGAAGGGGAGGCTGTCAGATCTTTAACGATCACCTTTTTAGAGATGTGGAATGCTGTCAGTGAGAAAGATAAAAATGACACGGATTTCAGTCAATTTCTTGTGCAAAACGATTACCAGGCTAAGCAGAATGGATTTGTGCAGCCGTATGCGGATATTCCTATGGATGATGAACAGGTAGGCGAGGAAGTGTATATCAGCATGGCAGACAAGGCAGAAAAATACTGTTGGTTTATGACACCGTATCTGATCATTACCGATGAAATGTCTCATGCTTTGTGCCTTGCTGCAAAGCGCGGAGTGGATGTCAGAATTATCACACCGGGGATTCCGGATAAGAAATTTATCTATAGCATTACAAGATCCTTTTATCACGGACTCGTAAAACATGGAGTAAGAATCTATGAGTGGACACCCGGCTTCTGCCATGCCAAGATGAGTGTTGCAGATGACTGTATGGCAACCTGCGGAACCATAAATCTGGATTACAGGAGTCTCTATCATCATTTTGAAAATGGATGTTTTATGGCAGATAATCAGGCAGTTCTGGACATACGGAACGATCTGAAAGCGACAATGAATGACTGTCGGGAAGTCACGGAAGAATATCTTACCGGACGGAGTACCTATCTGCGGCTGGGGCAGTTGTTTATGAGACTGTTTGCAGGGCTGTTGTAAAGAGATATAAACATGATTTGTTCTGATAAATAGGGGATGATGCTATGTGGTTTTGGTGGTTTATGTTAATATGTGATTTAATAATTCCTGTGGTTATGGTTATTGGTGGAAGAATGATGTGGAAGCATTGCCCCAAACATATAAACGGTATGTCGGGATACAGAACACCCCGTTCGATGAAAAATATGGATACGTGGAAATTCGCTCACGACTATTGTGGAAAACTTTGGTGGAAAGCAGGATGGCTAATGATGATACCATCCGCTTTGATACATATTCCATTGTACCATCGTGATAAGAATACGATTGGATTTGCAGGGGTGATTCTTGTGACAATTCAATGTGTTATTATGATTGCATCAATTTATCCGACAGAGAAAGCCTTGAAAAAACATTTTAATGATGATGGATCAGCTAGATCCGATTTACAGAAAGATGCGTGAAAAAGAAAACAATAAAAAACTGCTATTAGCAGATTGGAGAATAAAAATGATTATCAGAAAAGCAGAAGAAACAGATATCCCGATAATTCTGGAATTGTTAAAGCAGGTTTTACAAATTCATGCAGATATAAGGCCTGATATTTTTATTCCAGGTACGACAAAGTATACTGCAGACGAATTAATGGAACTTTTGAAAAATGATGAAAAGCCAATATATGTTGCCGTGGATGAGGATAATGTTTGCGTAGGGTATGCCTTTTGTCAATTACAGGAGCAGCCATTTTCAAACAATATGGTGCCATTTAAGTCCCTTTTTATTGATGATCTATGTGTCAGTCAG
>ERZ825137.3088-NODE-3088-length-18375-cov-3.724945_pt1 | contig 18375 bp, 15 predicted proteins | sample MGYA00519873_ERZ825137 | MGnify/ENA primary metagenome ERZ825137 (study PRJEB31778, sample SAMEA3449190) | human gut metagenome | biome: human gut; feature: human-associated habitat; material: faeces | place: United Kingdom | collected 2010/2012 ...
CACAACAATGATCTGGTCGGCGTCCGCGATGGTGGACAGGCGGTGGGCGATGACCAGCAGGGTCTTTCCGCGCACGAGCTGTGCCAGCGCGGACTGGATGACCGCTTCATTCTCGGGGTCTGTATAGGAGGTGGCCTCATCGAGAATGACAATTGGCGCATCCTTCAGCATTGCCCGCGCGATGGAAATGCGCTGACGCTCACCGCCGGAAAGGTGCCCGCCGGAAGCGCCGCACACGGTCTGATAGCCGTTTTCAAGACTCATGATGAAATCATGGCAGCCGCAGGCCTTGGCGGCAGCGATGACGTCCTCGTCGCTCACGTCCTTTCTGCCCATGCGGATGTTGTCCATGACGGTGAGGTCGAATAGATAGTTATCCTGAGAGACATAGGCGATGCGGTCGGTGCAGTCCTTCAGCGGCAGCTTGCGGAGGTCGACGCCGCCAAGCTCGATCGCGCCGTCCTTCACATCCCAAAGGGAGGCGATCAGGCGGGCGATGGTGGATTTGCCGCTGCCGGAGGGGCCGACGAGAGCGTTGACCGTGCCCGGCTCGATGCGCAGGCTGACGCCGTGCAGCACCTCTTTATCATGGTAGGCAAAGCGGACATTTTTAAGCTCGATGGAGTTGTCCGCTGGGAGCTTCTCCGCCCTCTCCGGGCGCTGCATATCCTCATGGGAAAGGACGTCCGCCACCTCGCCGACGATGGTCGTCACCTGCGCGATATCATCGGTGTAGGAAAAAGCGGTGATGAGCGGCTGCATGACGCCGAAGGACAGGACAATGACCGTCAGAAAGGTATCGGCAGAGAGCGTGCCGTGCATATAAAGGATGCAGCCCACAGGCAGAATGCCCAGCAGCGTTGAGGGTAAGATCGCCATACCGGCGACCTGCCCGAACAGGCTCCCGCGCATCCAGTCGATGAAGCAGTCCGCGCCCTCTTTTGCGGCGGAGACGAACTTTGCATAGCTGGTCCTGGACTGACCAAACGCCTTGATGACCTCAATGCCGCTGATGTATTCCACAGCCGTGTCGTTCAGTGTCTTTGTCGCGGTGACCGTGCGCTGAAACTTCTCGTTATAGCCGCTGAACATGGACATAAAGCAGAGAATGCCCAGCGGCAGGACGATGAACATGGAAAGGCCCATGCGCCAGTCCTCGATGAACAGCAGCACCAGTACCGCCAGCGCCCCCACGATGTTGGTGGTCATCTCCGGCAGCAGGTGGGCAAGGGTGGTCTCGATGGAATCTACCCGCTCCACGATGATGTTCTTATAAGAACCGGAGGAGCGATCCAGCACCGTGCCGAGCGGCAGCGTCGCGAGCTTATCCAGAAGCCTGACGCGGGTGTTGGCCAGCACACGGAAGGTGGCATGATGGGAAAGGGATGTGGAAACGCTGTGCAGCACATAGCGCAGCACCCAGCACAGCGCCATCCACGCGCAGAGAGTCAGGCACTGCGTCAGCTCCGCCGTGCCGTTCACAAGCGCGGTGATGATTTTAATAATGATGAAATACGGGATCAACGAGCAGGCGACGCCGAGCAGTGCTGCGAGGATGCTCAGAGCGTATTCGCCGCGCTGGCCTTCCGCAAGCTCCATCAGCCATGAGGCGGCGGAGCGTTTGGGTTCAGAATTTTTGTTCATGTGTCATTTTCTCCGTTTATTTTTTATGCAGCCAAGTGCTTTTTCACTATACGCTTGCCGATAGCAGCGCCGATGAGAGCGGCGACGATCACACCCACTGCCAAAGCGACCGACCACCATGACTGGAGGATGTTCGACGCGGCAAGGATATTGTCCTGACGGCCGTCCGTGACCATCTGATCCGCCATCGCCTTTGCGGCAATGCCGTAAGGGATAATGGTGCTGCCGAAGGCGGCGAGGAGCTGATTGATGACATAGCTGATCGTCAGCGCCTTGGAGTTGCCGTAGCCCATCTTCCACAGGAGCAGCTCTGCGATGAGACCGGAGAGGATGAACAGCAGGATATACGGCAGGTACCCGCCCATGATGGCGCGGACGATGCTGTAAATGAGGATAGCGCCGGGCTTTTTCACCTTGGTGCCGATGATGAAGTAGACAACACCTTCGAGTAGTGCGAAGAACACCGGCATCAGAATGATGGTGACGGGTGTCGCATAGAGCAGGGAGCTGGCGAAGAAGACGACGACATTTATAAGCGCCAGCAGGACGACGGTGATGATATCTTTAACCTTTAGTTTATTGGTGCTTGCAGTGCTCATGGTAAAACTCCTTTATATGTATTTATATTGAAGGCCGCTTTCGGGCAGCGATCACAGAATAAGACCGGCGGCGACGGACACCGCCAGCAGGGAGCATAACACGGCGTCCCACGCGGAAAAGCTGAGAGACAGATAATTGCTCTTGCGGCGCTTGAGGTCGATGCCGCGCGTCTCGGCGGAGGCGGAGAGCGTCTCCGCGATGCGGATGACACGCAGCGCCATAGGTACCGTCAGAATTTCTATGTAAGACGGCAGCGCCCGCAGCTTCTGCCAAGGTGTCACAAACGCGCCGCGTGTGCGGATGGATTGCCGCAGCAGCTTCATGTCGCCCGAGAGCACCGGGAAGAAGCGGAAGATCACCGCGACGATCATAATAAACCGCTCCGGCAGGTGCATATAGCGCAGCGCCGCCAGGGTACGGCTCGCCTCGTTGCGCCCGATGAGCGTCCGCATGGAAATGCCGATGGCAATTATCCTCGGGAACAGCACCAGCATAAATGAAAACACCGTGTTCGGAAACAGTGTACCCGCCGCCCAGAGCACTGCGAAGCTCAGTCCGCCCATCAGAGCCGTTCCGAACCAGCCGTCAGCGGCGGTCAGGAGTATCAACGATGCATATGAAGCGTATACGAGGTGATTGTTCGCGGCAGATATCACGACCATCAGCGTGAGCCAGAAGATGAGCTTCGTCGCCGGGTGGAGCAGTTCTCTGTGCTGCTTCTGTTTTCGCAGCTCGGCCGGGCGGAAGCGCTCCATATACTGCCGCACGGCCTGCAGATCATGCGCCGAGGCTATTGGGAACTCAGTCTCGGCCTGCCCGTTTGACAGGCCGATGCAGCGGCCGCAGGCTTTGGCGATCAGCTCAAGATCATGCGTGATGATGAGGACAGTCTTTTTCCTCCACATCTCGCGGATCAGCGCCGCGCAGCGCTCAAGACTTTCCGCGTCCTGCCCCGCTGTCGGCTCGTCCAGCACGATGACCGGCTTATCCGAGAGGTACGCCATCATCAGCGTCAGCTTCTGCATCTGCCCGCCTGAGAGGGAAAACGGGTGCCGGTCGCGGCACTCCCACATGCCCATGCTCTTCAGCAGGTTCTCCGTTCTCTCTTCAAATTCCGGTGTCACTGTGTGTCCGTATTGCAGCTCGTGCAGAACGGAGTTTGTGAAGAACTGGAACTCCGCCTCCTGCATGATGAACAGCACCTGCTTTTGCAGCTGCCTTAGGTTCTGCGTCTTTCCGAACAGCGAGACCGTGCCGCCGCTTGGCTTATACAGTCCTGCGATAAGCTTGCCTATCGTCGTTTTCCCGCAGCCGTTCGCGCCTACGAGGCCGACGATCTCATGCTCCCGGACGGAAAAGCTCAGTCCGGTGAGGATCGGGTCTGCGCCCTTGGCGTATGTATAGCGTATGTTTGAGACGGAAAGCGCTGTCGGCGCCTCAGGCAGCTGTGCTCTCTCCGGCACGTCGATCTTATCAAGGTCAAGCGTGCGCAGGGAGAGCTCATGCAGCCGCTCCTGTGAGAGCGCCTTCGCCTCATCGGCAGTGTATTTTTCTTTGATCTCGCCGCCCGCCATGACCCAGTATTCATCTGCGATACCGGCAAGATAATAGAGCCGGTGCTCGCTGAGGAGCAGCGTCTTGCCCTGAGCCTTCAGCGCGAGCAGGATGCTTTTCAGCTGCTGCGTCGCGGCGAAGTCAAGATTTGCCGTCGGTTCATCCAAGATAAAAATGTCCGTGTCCATCGCCCATGCCGAGAGGATGGAGATGAGCTGCCGCTCGCCGCTCGAGAGCTCGTATACATTGCGGTTCTTCAGCCGCTCCAGGTGAAACACGCTGAACGCCTCTTCCACCCGCCGCCGTATTTTCTCCTGCGGCATTCCGTGGTTTTCAAGGCCGAAGGCCACCTCGTTTGAGCTGTTTACGGTGAAAAACTGGCTCCGGGGATCCTGAAAAACCGACGCCGCCAGCTCCCCTATCTCGCCGATGCTCAGTCCGGCGGTATCCCGCCCGTTCAGGCGGCAGAAGCCTTTCAGCTCCCCCTCATAAAACTGCGGGATGAGGCCGTTTATGCTTCGGAGCAGCGTAGACTTCCCACAGCCGCTGCCGCCGCAGAGCACGATGCAGCGCCCTTTCGGTATGCTCCCGCCGGTCTGCCGGAGCGCGGGAGTCTTTTCCTCCGCGTATTGGAATTCAAATTCAAAATCTATCATGTATTTCTCTTCTCTTTTAGTTAGTTGTATCTAACCGCATGCCGTAAGAAACGGGCGGGGACGCCGCCCGAAAAAATCAGAATGGTCAATTCAGTGTGCCGCATAGCTGCCTCCAGCCGGCATTAAAGAAGTCCAGCAGCGCGCGCAGGCAGGCGAGCATCCGCTCCTCCTCCATGTGCTCGTCCAGCAGCTGCCTGAAATACCCAAACTGTGACCCCATGAGCAGGCGGATCGCATCGGGGTTCGGTGCCTTTCCGTAGACCTGGGCGAAGAACTCCACGGTCTGTTCCGTCTTATAGCGTATCAGGTCGTTCAGCAGCGCCTCCACGGAGCTGCCGCCGCTGCGGCAGAAGAACAATGTGCATTCGTCATAGCACTCGGTCAGGAGCTTTATGTAGATGCGTTCTTCAAAATTGATAGCGTCCAAGAGCGCCTGCGGCGTGCCGAGCTGCTTCGCCTTATCATACTCCGCCGCAGCCGGGGCGAAATAGTCGTTCAGCTTATTCATAAAGTCCTGAAGCAGGCTGACAAAAAGCGCGTCCTTATTTTTGTACCGCGTGTATATTGCGCCGGTGGTGACCCCGGCTTTCTCGGCGATCTTGTGGAGCGAAGCCTTCTGATAGCCGCAGGAAAGGAACTCCTCATGTGCCGCCCGCGTAATGCCGCCGTCAAGCGAATGATCTCTGTTGGCTATGACTTCCGCCTCCTTCAAAATCAATAACGCCGTTATCGATAGTGGCGTTATTATAGCACCGCGAAATATAAAATGCAAGAAAAAATCCCGCTGTGTTCCATTTACGGCGGTAAGCTCTCGAATTAAAAAGGTTATTAGCAAAAACAGACCTGCTTTCACACAGAAAGCAGGTCTTATGTTTTCATCCCAGTGCCACGTCCAGAACCATCATAAGGCTGAACCCAGCGGCGAAGAAAACCGTGCCGATATTCGAGTGCCGTCCCTGCGACATTTCCGGTATCAGCTCCTCCACGACTACATAGAGCATCGCACCAGCAGCAAAGCTCAGCAGGTACGGCAGCGCCGGAATAATGAACTGCGCTGCAAGGATCGTAAGCACCGCGCCGATCGGCTCAACGACACCGGAGAGCACCCCGCCGAGGAACGCCCTGCCGTTCTTTTCCCCCTCGGCTCTGAGCGGCATGGAAATTATCGCTCCCTCCGGGAAGTTCTGTATTGCGATGCCGAGGGACAGCGCTAGCGCGCTTGCCGCCGTTATCTGGGAGCTTTCAAAGAGAAATCCAGCGTACATCACACCGACCGCCATCCCCTCCGGGATGTTATGCAGCGTGACCGCCAGAACCATCATTGCGGTACGGCTCAGGCTGCTTTTGGGGCCTTCTGCCTGCTCGCTCCCGATATGCAGGTGCGGGATCAGATGGTCAAGCGCAAGAAGAAACAGCACTCCGAGCCAGAAGCCGGCGAACGCCGGGAGGAACGAGAGCTTGCCTAATTCTGCCGATTGCTCGATCGACGGTATCAGCAGGCTCCATATTGAAGCGGCCACCATCACCCCTGCGGCAAACCCGGCAAGCGAACGCTGGGCCAAATCGCCAAGCGAGCTTTTCATAAAGAACACGCAGGCCGCACCGGCAGCCGTTCCGAGAAAGGGGATCAATATTCCGAGAAAAACCTCCACCGCTTCACCGTCCTTTATGTTTGATCGAGTTCTTTATTTCCTGTCTGATCGGTCAAAAACTCATCCGCGTACCGGCAGAAATCCTCCGGATGAATTATGACGAGCTCCGCATGCGCCATTTTGGGGAATTCGCGGAGCTGTATCTGCGGGAAATAGCGCTTGACGAAGCGGATGTTTCCCCGGCGGTCATGCTTTTCATCCTCGCCGTACCAATAGGCAAGAGTCGTGCCGCGCTCGGCGGGCGTCTCCGGCAGGGCGTAATTGTTGCCCGACCAGAACACATTGCGGATCGTCCGGTCAGAGTAGGTCTTGAGATAGCTCTCCATAGCGTCGTACTCCTTTACCGGATCGTGCCCGGGAAGAGTAAAGCGCTCCGGGGAAAATGCAGCCTCCAGCACCCTGCGGCTGTTTGCCGCGATTTTGAAGAACAGAATATCCCGCGCCAGCACGAGCTTACGCACCGGGTACGGGAACTGATAGGGCGTGACACCGCCGTCGATGATTGCACGGCTGACTGGGATTTCCCCCAATGCCAGCAGACGCGTCAGGCACGCTCCGCCCAGAGAGCAGCCGTAGGCCGCGCCCAGCCGGGAAACTCCGCGGTTTCTAAGATATGCCGTTACCTCGTCCACCGTCTGCTCAACGGAGCTGAAATCCCCTCGATACTCTGGCTGATGCCCATCATATACCACCTGAAAAACGTGCCACTTTTGAGAGAGCAGCGCAACTGTATTTTCAAACACCCACGCGGGCTCCGCCGTGCATGGGAAAAACAGCAGCGTCCGTTCATGCTCCTGTCCGTGCTCCAATATCTGCATAGTTCACACCCCCGATTTATAGATCAGCACTCGCGGTTTAATATCTCTAACTTGCAACAAGCATGGTAGCAAAAATTTCTTCTCATGTCAAGATGCCGCGGTCTCTCAAAAGCAAAGCTGCGGCAGTATATTTTCACTGCCGCCGTTTTGACGTCTTATATTTTCCAGCCAACAGCCTGTTTGCGTCCGCTGATGAAGCGGCGGTAGATGCCGTCCTGTCCCATCAATTCATCGTGTGTGCCGCGCTGAACGATCTGCCCATTGTCCACCACAAGTATCTGATCCGCGCGGCGGACGGTCTTGAGCCGGTGGGCGATCATGATGACCGTTTTCTCCTGCGTCAGCTCCGTGATGGCCTCCATCAGCTCCTTTTCATTCTCCGGGTCGACGTTTGCTGTGGCCTCGTCGAGGATGATAATGGGAGCGTCCTTCATAATAGCGCGCGCTATCGAAAGCCGCTGGCGCTCGCCGCCGGAGAGAGTCGTACCGCCCTCGCCGATTATGGTATCGAAGTCCTGCGGCAGAGCCATGATGAAGTCATAGCAGCGGGCTTTCTTCGCCGCTTCCGCCACCTTTTCCATCGGCGCGTCCGGCTGGCCGAAGCGGATGTTATTGGCGATCGTATCATGGAAAAGATAGACACTCTGGAACACAAAGCTGAAGTTCCGCATCAGGCTGTCCATATCGTATTCGCGCACATCATGTCCGCCAAGCGTCACGCACCCGCCGTCCACGTCCCAGAAGCGGGAGAGCAGATGACACAGCGTGGTCTTTCCGCCGCCCGAAGGACCGACAATGGCGGTGGTCGTCCTCTCGGGGATATCCAGCGTTATCCCGTTGATAATGGGCTTTTCGCCGTATGAGAAATGGATGTCCTCCGCATGAAGGTCATGCTGCTCCGGCCTAAGCTCCGCACCGGAAATATCCATGGCCGGCAGGCCAAGAATGGCCATCGCCTGATCCACGCAGGTCTCAACCACGCGCAGCAGGCTCGACTGCGTTCCCGCCTGCTCCAGTCCTTCCGTGAGCAGGAAAGAGCAAATGCAGAGCATGACGCAGTTCAGCAGCTCCATCCGTCCGCCGGTGTAGAGGACAAGAGACAGCACCACAACGCCCACATCAATGAGCTTGGCAACAACGTTCTGTGCCAGCATCAGCGGCAGGAGCTTCAGTTCCATGTCCGTATTAGCGGCGGAGTTTTCATCGATCGTGCTTTCCAGACGGCGATTATATCTGCCAGTAAGAGAATAGGACTTTACCTCGGCAATGCCGCGGATGTATTCCAGCACGCCCTCGATCACTGCCGTGTCACCGGCGAGCTTTCGTCTCGTCGTTTCCTCGGACTTACGCTGCAAGGCATGATTGACAAAATAATATATCACGACCCCAGCGACGATCAGGAGCCCGACGCGCCAGTCAAAGAGGAACACCGCCAGTGTAAGAACCGCTGTAGAGACGATACCCTCGGTGACAAACATTGTTACACGGGTCGCCAGCCCCGAAAGGTTATCCATCGTGTTTGTCGTGACAGAGGTAATTGAGCCCAGGCTGTTTTCATTGAAATAGCCCATGGGCAGATAGCGCAGATGCTCGGCGATCTGCACGCGCTTATTGGCTGTGGTGCAGTAACCGGCGTCCGTCTGCAAAGCGGTGGCGCGGTATTTCAGCAGAGACGAGCTGATGACAGACACCAGCATAATTATCAGTGAAAGGATGATAGCTTTTGAAGTCGTGCCGCCTGTAAGGATCGCTTGCAGGCAGACGGCGATTGCGGGGAGCTTCAGCGCGGAAAGCAGCGCCGCAATAACGCCGAGGACGATGGAAACATAAAACTCCCGGCGCTCCCGTTCATTGCAGAAACGGAAGAACTTTTTCAGGATCTCAAGCATTGCCGGTACCTCCCTCCATGCTGTCGCGGGACGCGGTATGCGCGCTCCAAAGCTTCCTGTACAGCGGACAGGTTTGAAGAAGCTCCGTCTGTGTTCCCGCCGCTTCAATACGTCCGTCGTTCACAACGGCTATCTGGTCGGCGTCCACGATGGTGGAGAGCCTGTGCGCAATGACAATGAGCGTCCTGCCGCGCACGAGCCTTGCTACCGACTGCTGGATGACGGCCTCGTTCTCAGGATCGGTGTAGGCGGTCGCTTCGTCAAGAATCACAATGGGTGCGTTTTTCAGCATGGCGCGGGCAATGGAGATACGCTGCCGCTCGCCGCCGGAGAGGTGCCCGCCGCCGCTGCCTACCTGAGTATCGAAGCCGTTTTCCAGCCCCATGATGAAATCATAGCAGCCGCAGTCACGCGCGGCCTGTTCGACCTCGGCGTCCGTCGCGCCGGGCTTGCCCATGCGGATGTTCTCCCGCACGGTATCGTCAAACAGGAAGTTATCCTGCGACACATAAGCGACGAGCTTGTTGTAATGCCCGGCGGAAATATCCCGGATGTCCGCGCCGCCGACGGTGATGCTGCCGCTCCTCACATCCCAGAAGGACGCGATGAGCTTTGCGATCGTAGATTTGCCGCTGCCCGAGGGGCCGACAAGTGCGTTGACCGTGCCCTCGCGGAAAGTGAGGTCAATGCCGTGCAGCACCTCGGTATCATTATATCCGAAGCGGACATCGTGCAGCTCAACGGCGCTGCCCTGCGGTGTCTGCGCATCGGCCTCCGGGCGGGGCAGCTCCTGCGCGGTCAGAATATCCGTCACCTGAGAGATTATCGTCCCGACCTTGGCAAGGTCGTCGGTGAACTTCATACAGCCGATGATCGGCGTGATGAGCCCCATCGAGAGGATCACGATGAGCACGAACGTCGTAGGCGTCAGCGTGCCGTTTTTCAGCAGCAGCCCGCCTATGGGCAGCACTGTCAGGAGCGTTGCGGGCATGATGTTCATGGCAAAGGTGAAATAGAAATTGCTCTTGTTCATCCAGTCGATATAGCTCTGGGCGCACTCCTTGGCGGCGGCGACGAACTTCTCATAGCTGCTCTTCGCCTTGCCGAACACCTTGATGACCTCAATGCCGCCGATGTATTCCACTGCCGTGTCATTGAGCGTGTTCGTGGCCGCTACTGTGCGGGCATAGTTCTTATTGTACCCCACCATCATCAGCATGAAGAACACCATGCCAAGCGGGAACGTGATAAGGCTTGCCAGCGCCATGCGCCAATCGAGAGCGAACAGATATATAAGCGTTGCGATAACAACAACGGCGTTGCTGCTCATCTCCGGAATAACGTGCGCCAGCGTAGGCTCAATGCTGTCCACGCGCTCGACGAGGATGTTCTTAAGTTCACCCGAACCTCTGGCCTGAACGTCGCCCAGCGGCATACGGGCAAGCTTACTAAGCCCCTGCTTGCGGATATTGCCCAGGACGGCAAAGGTCGCCTTATGCGACTGCGCCGTGGAGAGCGAGTGGAACAGCACCCGCAGCAGCCAGAACGCCGCCATGACGGCGCAGTCAATGAGATAAGCGGCCAAGTCCTTATTCCCCGCAAGCAGCTTGCCGATGACCTGTGCCATCACGAAAAACGGCAGGATCTGAAACGCCGCACCGATGACAGCAAACGCCACGCTTGCGATATAGCCCGATTTTTTCTGCCCGGCAAAGGTAAAGACCCAGCCGAAGGTACCTTTTTCTTTCTGCATTATCTCACCTCACATTGAAAAGCTCTTTAATCCTCGGAATGTTTTCTTCAGAAACGGTCAGATCGTCCCGTATCCCGCCGCCGTCCAGATGCAGCACTCTGCGGCAGGTGCGGCAGACAAATTCATAATCGTGCGTGACGATGAAGATCACCTTGCCCATGGCCGACAGCTTTCGTATCAGCGCCGCCAGACGTGCCATGCTGTCATAGTCAAGCCCGCTCGTCGGCTCATCGAACGCCAGCAGCTCCTTGCCGCAGGCCATCGAGGCCGCTGCCACGAGGCGCTGCTTCTGCCCGCCTGAGAGCGTGTTCGGGTGCCGCTCGCAGAACGGGGCAAGCCCCAGTTCTATGAGCGTCTTTTCCGCAAGCTCCGCGTCCGGGTGCTTGATGCCGAACGTACACTCGGCCTCAACGCTCTCGGCAAAGAGCTGATAGTTCACATCCTGCATGACCATGTAGGCGCGCTTCATTCGCTCTTTTGGCTTCTGCGGTTTTCCATCCCAAAGAAACGAACCGGACGTCTCCTTATGCAGACCGCAGAGCGCGCGGGAGAAGGTCGTTTTCCCCGCGCCGTTATGGCCGACGACAGCGATGACGTCACCGGGCGCGGCCTGCAAAGAGACTCCCTGCAAAACAGGCTGCTTCTGATACGCCAAGGTCACGTCCCGCAACTCGAGTACCGTCGCGGCAGTGGTCGGAGCGGAGCAGACCGGGCGATCTTCACTGAGGTCGATTGACCGCAGGCCCATCTCGCGCCGCCGCTCAAGCGGGATGCGCCTAAACTGTTCCGGTGTCCAGTCCCCGGCGATGCGCCCATCCTCAAGGTAAATGATGCGGTCGGCAGCATCCAGCAGGTAATAAAGCCTGTGCTCCGCGACGACGACGGTTTTGCCCTGCGATTTGATGAGCTTCAGATGCTCCCGCAGCTCGCCGATCGCCGTCATGTCAAGATTCGATGATGGCTCATCCAGCAGATATATCTCCGGTTCCATCGCGTAAACCGACGCAAAGGCGATCTTCTGCTTCTCCCCTCCGGAGAGGGCGAAGATATTGCGGCCAAGGAGCGGCTCAATGTGCAGAGCTTTTGCCGTTTCCGCGACACGCCGCTTCATCTCCGCCTGCGGGACAGCTCCGTTCTCCATGCCGAAAGCGATCTCGCTGTCGGTATCGACGTTAAAAAACTGCGTCCGTGGGTTCTGAAAGACGCTGCCGACTTTCTCCGCGATACGGTGCATGGGCAGGCCGAAAACATCCTCCCCATCGAGCAGCACCTTGCCGCTCAATTCACCCTCAAAGAACTGCGGTATCAGGCCGTTTATGAGCCGCGTCAGCGTCGTCTTGCCGCAGCCGCTCCGCCCGCAGAGCAGCACGCACTGCCCGTCCGGGATCGTGAGGCTGATATTCTTTAAGCCGCCGTCCGTACTGTCTGGATAGGCAAAGGACAGGTTCTGAAATTCTATCATACCGCCGCCCCCTTACATATAAGCTCCGTGACAAGGAACGCCAGAAACAGCGCGGCCGACAGACAGTCCGCCGCACGCATCTGAATTTCCACAAGGCAGGTGCGCGGCTTCGGGTTCTCGATGCCGCGCGTCACGGAGGCGATGGACAGCTCATCCGCCGCCTTGCTTGCCGCCGTCAGAAGCGGCACATAGATGCAGTTCACCGTCATGGCCGGGGCTTTCAGAAAGCCCCAGAGTGTCGGCGACACATCCCGCAGCCGCATGGCGTCCTTGATAAAATGCCAGTCCTCGCGGATCGTCGGGAGGTACCGGAGCATGACGGCGATGGGGATGGTCAGCTTCTTTGAAATGCGCAGCCGCGCCATGGCGGAGAGAAATTCGCCCACCTTGGTCGTAGATATCACAAGCCCCGCCAGCATGCCGCAGGCATAGACCTTATGTACTAAGCCGAGAAACGCCACGAACATTGTCCGCCATGTGCCGCGCAGCACGCCCATGCACCAGACGGTGAATGCGCAGATAAGCGCATAGGCGATGATGCCGCGCAGCGCGTACTGCCATCTCCCGCTGAGCGCGGAGAGCAATCCGATGAGCGCGACCAGCGTGAACTGAAAATACAGGCTCGGTGCGGCCATGGCGCTCAGGACGCAGAGCAGGATGAGAAGCAGCTTTGTCCGCGGGTCGAGGTGCAGGGGCTTCATTTGGTGATACCGGCTTTTTCGAACTGCTTCTTCAGCATTTTGCAGCCGACAAAGGCGCTGATAGCGGCGGCAATGACAGTCCCCACCAGCATGATGACCAGGATCCATGTTGTTCCGGTGGAGCGCATCGTATCGATATAGGACTGCTCCGTGCCGTTGCCGAGCATGGTCTTTGCCCAGCCGTCAGGGTCAGCGAAGAACACCAGATATGAAGCGGTGCCGCCGAGGGAGAGCAGAATATAGGAAAGCGAATTGATCTTCTTGCTCTTATATCCGCCGGTGCCCGCGATGAGGTCGGCAATGATGCCCATGACGAGATATCCGAGCGCCATTGCCCAGTGCATGCCGGTCACAAACCAGACGATGCACAGGAGCGCGCCGAGGATGCTCGCCGCCCAGCGCTTCTGCACCTTGGCAAGCATAAGCAGGTACACCGGTCCGCACAGCAGCGCGCTGCCGACGGGCATATAGAAAGTCAGCACCGGGTTCGGTGCGAAGAAGATTCCGCCCACAAGAGCAAACACCAGAAAGAGCGCCGAAAAAATACCGACTGTGACGAGGTCCTTTACAGTCAGCCCTTTTTTATTGATCGTCTGCATAATAAAGTCTCCTTTGCGATGACGGACGGTTTGACTTTTGAGCCGTCATTTGATATAGTGTGGTTAGAGTTAATTAACCGTAATTAAAGGTATCATACCGCGGCATTCCCGGCAACAGCTGACGGCGTTTTCTGTCTGATCGTTGCAAAGGTTTGCCTGTTCGTTGCAAGGAGAAATATGAAAAGCGATGTTTTGAAGGATTATTACCGGCCGCTTTTGGAGCAGAATCATTTTATTTCCATCCCGTGCCCGGACAAATTCAGTCAGGCGGGGCAGTGCTGGGAGATCGCCCCCGCGGTCGGCAGCGGGTACTACTGGGTCTATGCAAAGCAGGATCTGTTCGATATCAAGATACATGACTTTTTCTTCCATGAGGATCAGTGTCTCGATATGGCGATCCCCGAGTGCATCAGCATCCAGCGCTATGACTCCATCTCCGGCGAGGAGCTGAACCCCTACCGGCGGCTCTCGGCGGGAGACATCCAGACCATAGTCGGCGGAAAGCCGCGCTACCGCGCGCTCATCCACAAGCGCATTCCGATCCATTCCGTGGGTATCGACATACTCCCGAATTATTACGAGGATTTTCTGAAGAAGCAGTATCCGGATATTTATTTTGACCTCCCCTCGGCCTTTCAGAGCGTGGATCAGGCGACGGACTTTCCCGCCATGTCAAAGCTGCTGTTTGAGATAGAGAACTATCGCGGCGATGGAGCGGCCGCGGCACTGTTCTATGAGGCCAAGGTCACGGAGGCCATCGCGCTGGTGGTGGACGCATGGAAGCGGCAGAGTCAGAGGCGGGAGCGCCCCCTGTCGGCGGCAGACGCGGAGGGGCTGCAGAACGTGGTCAGCTACATTGCCGACCACTACGCCTTTGATATCCCGCTCGAGCGCCTTGCGAGCATCGCCTGCATGAGCGAGACGAAGCTCAAGGGCTGCTTCAAGCGGCAGTTCGGATGCAGCATCACGCAGTACATTCAGGGGCGGCGAATGAGTCAGGCGGAGCACCTGCTTATAAACACCGACTTCACCATGGGGCAGATCGCGCAGATGATCGGCTACACGACCTCCAGCCGCTTTGCCGAGCTGTTCAAAAAAAGCACGGGCATCCTGCCGATAGAGTACCGGAAGATCGCCCGCAAGGAATGAGATATATAGGATAAGGCCGCTCTTTTTGAGCGGCCTTTATCTGTTATTTATTATTCTTCCCAAGCTGATAGAATGCGACGGCGCTGGCGGCGGCGACGTTCAGGGAATCCACGCCGTGGGACATTGGGATGCGCACGGTATAATCGCAATGCTCGATGGTGTCATTGGCAAGCCCGTCGCCCTCGGTGCCGAGGACTACCGCAAGCTTTTCCTCCGCCGTGAGACGGGGATCGGCGATGCTCAGCGAGTCGTCACGCAGCGCCATCGCGGCGGTTCTGAAGCCCAGCCCGTGCAGGAAATTGTGCCAGCCGTCCGGCAGATATGTCCACGGCACCTGAAATACCGTGCCCATGCTGACCCTTATCGCGCGGCGGTAAAGCGGGTCGCTCCCGGCACTGGTGAGGAGGACGGCGTCCATCCCGAGCGCCGCGGCGGAGCGGAAGATCGCGCCGATGTTCGTCGGGTTCATCACGTTTTCAAGCACAGCGATACGCGTGGCACTGCGGCAAAGCTCCGCCGCCTCGGGCAGCTTCGGGCGGCGCATGGCGCAGAGCATGCCGCGTGTGAGGTGAAAGCCGGTGAGCTCAGTCAGCACCTCAAGGGGAGCTGCGAAAACCGGAATGTCCCCGCAGCGTGCGATAAGCTCCCGTCCCTTTCCATCGACGTGCTTTGTTTCCATCAGCATGGAGACCGGCATGCAGCCTGCGTCCAACGCGCGTTCTATGACGACGGGGCTTTCAGCGATGAACAGTGCGTTTTCCGGATCGGCGCGATTTACCAGCTGGTTCTCGGTCAGGCGCGCGTATATATCCAGCTCCGGTGCGGAGAAATCGTTTATCTCAATAACATTCGGCATAGGTTCATCCTGCTTTTCGTAAGACTTTGCGATAATTATATAAGTATATGCGGCATATTTCAAGATTGAGAATTTACAAATTAACGTTGACTGAGACGAAAGCTGTGTTAATATATTTTAAGATAAGAAGAAATGAAGGTCTTTATATAATATGCAAAAGAAAAAGCTGAAAATCTCCGTTATATCCCAGATACATTACGGCAAGCTCGTCCTGCGCTCCCTGCTGCTCGTCGCGGCGCTCACGGCATATATCGTCAGCCATCTTAACGGCAGCGGCTCAATGTTCGGCGGCTATGACAGTGTGTGGATATGGATCGCGGCGCTCGCGATATACGCCGTCGAGATGGTGCTGCGCTGCTTCCCGTCGGATTATGAGAGCATGGGCTGCCAGAAGCAGTTCAAAAAGAACTTCAAGCCGAACAAGCCTTTCGATAAAAAGGCTCTTCGGCGGGACTCATATAAAAGCACCGTCCCGGTCATCGTCTTCTGGACGCTGCCGAACCTGCTGTTCATCTGGCTGTATAAGCAGGGCATCTTCGATTGGGGCATCATGGTGCTGCTGTCGATCTTCTACTCTGTGTGCGACATGATCTGCATCCTGTTCTTCTGCCCGTTCCAGACATGGCTGATGAAGAACAAGTGCTGCAATACCTGCCGGATATACAACTGGGACTATATAATGATGTTCACGCCGCTGCTCGTGGTGGATAACCCATATGCCAAGTGCCTTGTCGCCCTGAGCCTGCTGCTGCTCATCCGCTGGGAGCTGAACTATTTCATGCATCCCGAGCGCTTTTATGAGCACACGAACTGCGCCCTCTCCTGCGCCAACTGCAAGGAGAAGCTGTGCCACCACAAAAAGCAGCTGCGCAGCTTTCATAAAAAGCTGTTCTCCCAGCTGCACACCCACGGCGGCAGCGGCCTGCCGCAGCATTAAATCAATAATTCATAACGCAGAAGCTGCCCGGAAAATTCCGGGCAGCTTCTGCGTTTATCACTTCTTCGTGACAATATGATCCTTATCCTTATAGATGCTGTTCGCGGGGATGACGCCGCGCACGCAGGAGGTCGGATAAATGTTCGAGCAGCGGCCGACGACCGTGCCGGGATTGAGGACGCTGTTGCAGCCGACCTCGACGTTATCGCCGAGCATCGCGCCGAACTTCTTGCGTCCGGTCTCGATAGGCGCGCCGGGAACCTTGACGGTGACAAGGGTCTTGTCGCTCTTGACGTTGCTGGTTATCGAGCCTGCGCCCATGTGCGCCTTGTAGCCGAGGACGGAGTCGCCGACGTAGTTATAGTGCGGGGTCTGGACGTTGTCGAACAGGACGACGTTCTTGAGCTCAACGGAGTTGCCGACGACGGCGTTCTTGCCGACGATGGCGCTGCCGCGGATGAACGCGCAGTGGCGGATCTCCGCACCGTGGTCGATGATGCAGGGTGCGCCGAGGTAAGCCGAGGGGAACACCTTTGCGTCCTTCGCCACCCATACGCCCTCGCTGGGGTTATCGAACTCGTTCGCATCGAGCGTGGGGCCGAGCTTGAGGATGAAGTCCTTTATCCCGTCAAGCACCTCCCAGGGGTAGGTCTTGCCGTCGAACAGTTCCTTTGCGATGGTCTTATCCAGATCGAGAAGCTCTTTTATTTCAACCATTTTCCTTACCTCACTTGACTCTGACGAGCTTGCCCGCATCGGCCATAGCGGCGATGATGGCGTCTACCTTCTCCTCACACAGCTCGTGCGTGGACGCTTCCGACATAACGCGCAGCAGCGGCTCGGTGCCGCTCTTGCGCAGCAGGACGCGGCCGTTGTCGCCAAGCTCGGCCTCGGCCTTTGCGACCGCCGCCTTGACCTTTTCGTCGTTGAGCGTCTCGTCCTTATCGGTGACGATGACATTCTTAAGCACCTGCGGGTACATGGTCATGCCGGAGGCGAGCACGGAGAGCGGCTCCTTCGTCTCGGTTATGGCTTCCATGACCTTGATGGCGGTCAGCAGGCCGTCGCCGGTGTTTGCGAGGCGGCCGAAGATGATGTGGCCGGACTGCTCGCCGCCGATCAGGTGGCCGTTCTGACGCATGTTTTCGGCAACGTACTTGTCGCCGACTGCGGTCTTTTCATAGCCGATACCCAGCTCATCGAGCGCCTTGTACAGACCCATGTTGGACATGACGGTCGTGACGACCTTGGAATTGCCGAAAGTGCCGCGCTCCTTCATGTACTTTGCGCAGACGTACATGATATGGTCGCCGTTTATCTCGTTGCCCTTTTCGTCGACGGCAAGGCAGCGGTCAGCGTCGCCGTCAAAGGCGAAGCCGACGTCAAGGCCGTTGTCGACAACGAACTTCTGGAGATTATGTATATGCGTCGAGCCGCAGTCGACGTTGATGTTCAGACCGTCGGGCTTATTCGCAAGCACGTAGGTGTCCGCGCCGAGGGCGTCGAACACGCTCTTTGCCATCTGCCATGTGCTGCCGTTGGCGCAGTCAAGGCCGATCCTGCGTCCCTTGTAGGAGCGCGTCGCGAGGGAGATGAGGTAGCCTATGTAGCGGTTGCGTCCGGCGGCGTAGTCCACCGTGCAGCCGATCTGGTCGCGCTGGGCATAGGGCAGCTGCTCATCGGAGTCGAGGTATTCCTCGATCTTATTGAGCAGGGACTCTTCCATCTTCTCGCCCTCGCCGTTGAGGAGCTTGATGCCGTTGTCGTGATAGGGGTTATGGCTTGCAGATATCATAATGCCGCAGTCAAAATCGTCCGCGCGCGCAACATAGGAGACGCTGGGTGTGGTCGTTCCGTGCAGCAGGTACGCATCCGCTCCGGATGCGGTGAGCCCCGCGCAGAGCGCCGATTCGAACATATAGCTCGAACGTCGGGTGTCCTTGCCGATGACGACCTTTGCCTTGTGATCCTTGCCGTAGAACCAGCCGAGATAGCGGCCTATCTTGAATGCGTGCTCAACGGTAAGGTCTTTATTCGCTTCCCCGCGGAAGCCGTCTGTTCCGAAATATTTGCCCATGTTTTTCCTCCATTGTTCAGAGCTTGGA
>ERZ825137.3094-NODE-3094-length-18339-cov-9.472872_pt1 | contig 18339 bp, 10 predicted proteins | sample MGYA00519873_ERZ825137 | MGnify/ENA primary metagenome ERZ825137 (study PRJEB31778, sample SAMEA3449190) | human gut metagenome | biome: human gut; feature: human-associated habitat; material: faeces | place: United Kingdom | collected 2010/2012 ...
GCCCCGTTTCTGCGACGGATGTCGTATCTTTGGGCCGCTTTTCCGCAAAAGAGAGCGGCGAAGAGATCCTCTCCGGACGGAACCCGCCGCGCCGGAAGACGACTGCACAGGATCGGCGACTGGAAATCCGACGCAGGCAGAACGCCGGAACAGGAGTCCGCCGCATCTCCTCTTCGACCGATCCCGCAGGCGGACCGAATCGCAACGTCGAACTCATACACGAAAGACTATGTTCTCTGAAAAACACGGAAACATCCTCCATGGCATCCTGCTCATCGCACTCTTCTCGTGCGCAGCGTTCTACCTAGCCGACACGCAGCCGGCACGCAGTCTCTCGTTCAGCCCGCTCATTCTGGGCATCCTGCTCGGAATGCTCTATGCCAACAGCCTGCGCAACCATCTGCCCGAAACGTGGGTGCCGGGCATCCTGTTCTGTTCGAAACAACTGCTGCGCGCGGGCATCGTGCTCTACGGATTCCGCCTGACTTTCCAGAGCGTGGCGGCCATCGGCGCGCCGGCCATCGGCATCGACGCAGCGGTGGTCGCGGGGACGCTCCTGCTGGGCGTATTGCTGGGCCGTGCGCTGAAAATGGACCGCGACCTGGCGCTGCTGACCTCGACGGGCAGCGCCATCTGCGGCGCGGCGGCCGTGCTGGGCGCCGAACCGGTCGTGAAGTGCGAGGGTTACAAGACCGCCATCGCCGTCTCCACGGTCGTGATTTTCGGAACCCTCTCGATGTTCCTCTATCCGCTGATGTTCCGGATGGGGCTGCTCGGTGGACTTACGGACACGGGCGTGGCCGTCTACACGGGCAGTACGCTGCATGAAGTGGCCCATGTGGCCGGAGCCGGCAATGCGATGGACCCGACCGATGCGCTGGGAATCGCGGGGACGGCCACGATTACCAAGATGATCCGCGTGATGATGCTCGCGCCGGTGCTGGTCGTCATGGGCTTCGTGCTGGGCCGCCGGAAGAGTTCCGGAGCCTGCAGGGAGAAGAGCAAGATCGCCGTGCCGTGGTTCGCCTTCGGATTTATCGGGATCATCTGCCTCAATTCGCTGCTGCAATACCTGTTCGGCGTGGAGAGCGTCCGCGAGATTCCGCTCAACGGAGCGATCGAATACGCCGATACCTTCCTGCTGACGATGGCCATGACGGCGCTGGGCACCGAGACGAGTATCGACAAGTTCCGGCAGGCCGGGGCGAAGCCCTTCGTCTTGGCGGGCCTGCTGTATGTCTGGCTGGTGGCGGGCGGTTATTTCGTCACCAAATATCTGGTCGGAATCTTGTAAACAGAGCTGCCCGGAGTCTCCGCTTTACGGTAATTTCGGCAGCGTGGGGGCTTCGTGCTCCGAATAGCCGAGCACCGTCTCCCGTACGAAGTCCGCGAAGCCGCGGGCTTCGTCGTATGTAAGGGGGCCGGGATAGCTCATCAGGATCAGCTGATGGGGCGTGAAGGGTTTGCGGAACGAAGGGTGGATGTACTCGTAGGGGTTGGCGACGAAGCCCAGCCGTTCGTAGAAATGACGGCGGCGGATCGAGATGTCGTCCACCGGCGGGTCGATCTCCAGAATGACGCGGCCGACCTTCCGGCAGAAGGCCGTGAGCGCCTGCGAACCCATGTTCCGACCGCGCAGGGCGGGCGAAACGGCGAGATGCTCGACGTAGCGGTACGCTCCGGCGTTCCAGTGGAACAGAATGCCGATGAACTCTTCGCCGCGCCAGATGCCGTCGGCTTCGAAGCGCGGATCGCCGAACGCCCGGTCGTACCCTTGCGCGTTCCAGCGTTCGCAGCGGGGGAATGACTGTTCGTAAAGGTCCCACGCTTCGGCCCAGCCTTTGTCCGAACGGGATTCGAAAGGTATGAATTGCAGCTCCTGTGTCATTGTCGTCGTAATTTTGCGCAAGATAGTGCAAATTCCGCGCATTGTCAACTCCTGCGGCTCTCCTGCGGCTCTTCGCGGGCGTTCCGGACGGCCGGGACGACGAAAAAGGGACGTCCGGTCCGGACATCCCTTCCGGCGCCTTCCGGCGCGAACTTTTTATTTCCTTTATTCTTCGGTTTTTCCGCCGGTTACCTCGTCCGGAATGCCGTCGCAGCGCACGAAGACCTGTACGTCCGAGCGGTCGTCCTTGGCCGTCCAGACCATCGAGGTCTCGGTGAAGTCGGTCACGATGTAGCGGTGCGCCCAGTCGCCTGCGCCGTAGTCGTAGCTGCCGCGGATGACCGCACCCAGCTCCGCGTCGTTGTCGATGACGAAGCGGCCCGTCAGCTTGCGGGTGCCGAAGCTGTCGAGGTTCTGGTACATGACGTACTTGGCGTCCTTGCGGATGAATTCGATGTAGACGAAGCTGCCTTCGGCGAGCGGCGCGCCGTTCCATTCGGCCAGCTGCCACGTACCCGCGATGTTGTTGTTGGTCACCTCCAACGGAGTTACGTACATGTCGTCGTCGCAGGCGCCCAGCAGCGCGAGGGCCGACAAAAGGGCCGCAAATCTCAAAAATCTTTTCATATGACTTGTTTTTATCCTGTTTCTTATTCTGTTTCTTATTCTGTTTCCCCGAACTCGATCCACAGCATGCGCTGACTCGGCGGCACGTCCGGTCCCCCGACCGGCAGGGGAGTCCGCCGGAGCGGCTGCGGGGCTTTGGCCGGGTCGAAGCGGACGACCAAATCGCCTTTTGCGCCGGGTGCCAGCGTCGCCGGTTCGCAGGCGAAGCTCAGGCCGGTGGCCGCGAATCCTTCGTCGCAGACCGGGGTGAGCGGTTTGTCGCCCGCATTCAGGCACTCGATACGCTCGCTCTGCACCTTGTCCGTGCGGCCGAAGCGGACGGTCCGCTGTTTGAGACGCAGGGCGCCCATCGCATGGGGATAGTCGTCGTCCGTGCGCACCGAGGCCGTGACTGCGCCCCGGAGGCTGAGGATCGCCGTAGGCTCCTTGTCCGAGAGCTGGGTGTAGACGAAAATCCGCCGGTCGAAAACCCCCGGATGTCCCTTGGGACGGTAGGTCACCGTCACGGCGCCTTCGCCGCCCGGTGCGACGGGCTTTTTGTCCCAGCTCGCCGCGGCGCAGCCGCAGGTGGTCTGTACGCGGGTGACGACCAGCGGCTTGCCGCCCGTATTCCGCCACCGGAAGGTGTAGACCGGGGGGAGGTCGTCCTCGCCGATATGCCCGGCGTCGATCAGCGTGCGTTCGAAACGCATCGCTTCGGCTCCTCCCGCGGCCGTGGCCGGGTGGGCCAGACTGTCGAGTTTGGCGCGCGGGACGATGCGGATCTGGGCGCTGAGCGGCGGGGCGGCGAGAGCCGCCCACAACGCTCCGCAGCAGAGAAGCATGCGTGTTATCGTCGCTGTGTTGCGCATCGTTGCGGGTTTAGAGCCAGCCGTTGCCGTTCGCGACCTTGCGCACCGTGATGTTGAAGGTGTGCGTCTCGTTGCCGCTCGACGTGATGCTGGCCTTGGTCGTGCCGCTCCTGAGTCCCTTGACCGTCAGTTTCTGGCCCTCGACGGAGGCCGTTGCGACCGTCGTGTCGGAGATCGAGACCGTATAGGTCATCGTCTCGCCGCCGAGGAAATAGTTGGCCGGGATGGCCGTCACTTCGCCGCCGAGGTTGATGTAGAGGTTGGGGAACGACACCTGCGTGCCGTTGCCGGCAACGGCGTTGAGCAGTTTGGCGGCGTTCGCCTGACCGACGCCCATCTGTCCGCGGTAGTTGGATTTGTTGAGCTGCATGGGCTGGTTCAGACCCACGTCGGCCACGTAGCGGTAGTAGAATTTCATGCCGCTCATGTAGTCGTCGATCGGCGTCGCGGTCTCATAAAGCAGGGCCTTGAATTCGTCGGCCGTGAAGTGGCGGCGCAGTTTTGCCGCGTACGACAGTCCCAGCGCCGCGACGCCCGAAACGTGGGGGCAGGCCATCGAGGTGCCCTCCATGTATCCGTAGCCGCTTTCGCTGACGTTGTAGGGCAGCGTCGAGAGGACGGTGCCGATCTCGCCGCGCTTGTGGTCGTCGTCGAAGTATTCGTAATAGTAGTCCTGATCGCCGCCCGGAGCCGCTATCGTGACGCCCGGACCGTAATTGGTATAGACGGCGGGGGTGTAGTCGGCGGCCGTCGCGGAGACCGAGATGCAGTAGTCTGCGGCGCCGGGGAATCCGGCCATGGGGGCGTTTTCGTTGCCGCCGGCGAAGATCGCCAGACCTCCCTCGATCGGACCGTTGGGCGAGCCTGCGTTATGTATGAAGTACTCCAGCGCCTCCTTTTCGAGCGGCATGCTTTTCTCCCACTCTTCCTGTGTCTTGAAGCCCGGCTCGCCCCATTCGTAGCTGTTGGCCAATCCCGAAACGTAGCCCCAGCTGCACTGCAGGATCACGGCGCCGTTGTCGGCGGCGTATTTGATCGCCTTGACCGTGGCCAGCGCGTTGCTGGCCGTGCTGCCCGAAAAAATCTGGCACGACATGATCTTCGCGCCGGGGATGCTGCCCCGGCCGCCGGCGATCGAGCTGATGCCGATGCCGTTGTCGTTCTGCGCGGCGATTACGCCCGCCACATGCGTGCCGTGGCCGGTGTCGTTGACGTCGTCCCACGAGATGACGCCCGTGTTCTTGACGAAGTTGTAGCCGTAGACGTCGCCCTGATAGCCGTTGCCGTCGTTATCCTCGTGCGAGCGGTAGATTTCGTTCTCGTTGACCCACATGTTGTTCTTCAGGTCGGGGTGCTCGATCATCACGCCCTCGTCGAGGACGGCCACGACGATCGACTCGTCGCCCGTCGAGAGTTCCCACGCCTGCTCGCACTGCACGTCGGCGTCCACGATGGATTTCCCGCCGAACATGTTGCCGCGGTTCACGAGGTGCCACTGCTGCGGAAGCAGCAGGTCGTCGAAGGGATAGGCCGAGGCTTCGCCCGTCCGGGTCGCGCGCTGGTGCTGGATGGCTTCGAGCGTCTTGCGGGAGAGGGGCATCGCCTTTTTCCCGGCGTTGTAGGCGCGGTGGATGGTGCGGTTGAAGCTGACGTGCTGCACTTCGCCCAGCGCCGAGAGTTTCTCGGCGACCTCGGCGGCGGTGAACTCCTCGCCGAAGCGGACCACGTACCACAGGTGCAGTTCCGATTCGCGGGTGCGCTCCTCGTTGCGCGGGTCCACGGGGAAGACGCGCTCGATCTCATAACCGCCGACGATGTCCAGAATCTCATCGACGGAGAGAATGCCCGAACGGGTCGCGGGGCCGCCGCTGCGGGTGATGCCCGCCCGGTCGAGTATGTCGCTTACGTAAGGTGCGAATTTCACCAGCACCTCCCCCGATTGGTATTCGGCCGGGACGTCCGGGCCCGGAGCCGGCTCCGGGGCGGACAGCTCCTCTTTGGTACATGCGGTAAATGCCAGTAAAGCGGTGGCAAGAATGCCGTATAGATAGTTTTTCATCGTCATAATTATTTGGTCGTCTCCTCCTCTTCTTCTTCTGTGCCGGGATCTTTCTTGTATCCCTCGTAGAATTCGTAGTAGTAGTTCATGTTGGCGGGTTCGTTGGTGAATCCTGCCAGCGTGCCGGTCGCATCCTTGCCCTCCTGCGTGAACACCAGCACGCTGGGCACCCACCAGTCGAGCGCCGGGTGGTAGAGCAGCCAGTCGGGCAGTTCGCCGGTCAGGCGGTTGAGGTTGATGGCGAACCGCTTGGTGTGCGGCATCACCTTCGGGGTGCCGATCAGCGCGCGGGGCAGCGTGTCGGCGTCAATGATGTCCTGTTCGGTGTATTTTTCCCAGTCGTCCATCTTGGGCAGCGGTCCCTGCAGGTAGTTGACCGAAAGCAACAGCGTGTCGAGGTCCCATTCGATCAGGCGGCGCGGGAATCCCTGTTCTTCGACAAGGCCGCCGTAGTTGGTTTCGATGGTGTTGCTCAGGTCATAGATGTTCTTGCGCGTGTTGGCGCCCATGTTCAGCGTCCGGAGCTTGGGGAAGTTCGTCGGATTGATCTCTTCGGGAACCTTCTGGAAGTTGTTGCTGCTCAGGTCGAGGTATTCGAGATTCTTGAGCGCCGTGAAGTTCTTGTCCAGCGATACCAGACCGTAGGCCGAGATGGTGAGCCGGCGCAGCTGCGTGAGCTTGGTGATGTACTCGCCGGTGGTGAGGTCCTTGAGGAAGGCGTTGACGTTGCTGTAGAAGCTCAGCTCGTCGGCGGCCGTCAGGTACTGCACCTCGAAAGGCAGCTCCTCTTTGGTGTTGAACATGAAGAACCGGGCGTATTTCACGCGGCCCTTCTTTTCGGGCGTGTACCCCTCCATGCCCTCTTCCCAGAGGATCACGTTGTCCCAGTTGTCCATGCGTTCGCCGTTTTCCCAGCTTGCGATGGTTTCGAGCGTACGGGCGATGGCCAGCAGGGCGATCGAGTCGCCGCCGCGGGTGTTCTCCTCGATCGGTTCGGCGGCCTGTTGCGTGACCACGAGGTTGTCGTGCCGTGCGAGTTCGACCTCCTTTTTGGAGGTGAAGGTGACGTCGGCGATGCGGGGGTTGGGCTGCGAGTTGATGTTCCAGTTGAAGCGCACGGTCACTTCGCGCGGGCGGATGCCGCGGTCGAATTCGACCGCCGGCTTCTCGAACTTGAGCCAGTTTTCGGCCGATTCGGGAACCTTGACGTAGAAATCCACGTTGGTCTTTATCTTGACGTCGAAGTGGCGCGTGCCGTACGCCGCGTAGTTGGCGACGGTGACCTCCTTGTCGTCGATGCCGATGAGGTAGTCGAAGCCTTTCTGCGAGACGGCGATCTCCTTTTTGACCCAAGTGTTCTGCTCCATGATGCGGATTACGCCGCGGCGGGGCTGGTCGGTCAGGGCCGAGTCGATGAGTACGCGGCATTCGGTCGTGCCGCGGCCGTTGGCGGGCGAGACGGTGATCCACGGTTCGTCGGTGGTGGCGACCCACTCTTTCTCCGCCGACACCCTGACGGTGTGGGTTCCTCCCGTGGCGGGGGCTTCGATGGCGTCGCTGTCGGTGCCGAATCCGACGGTCTTGGCGGCGTCGGAGCAGCCGCACAATGCGATCGAGCAGAGGATAACCGGTATGTAATTCGTTATTTTCATTGTCATTTCTCCTTAGTGGTTATTCGAGCATTTTATCGCAGTTCAGGATATTCTGGGTCTTGTCGTAAATCAGGTTGTAGGCGCCCTGCTGCCAGTAGTAGCAGATCGCCGAGGCATCGAACGTGATGTTGGGGTTATCGCTGATGTCGAGGTGGTAGATCAGGTGGGAGATCGTGTCGTCGATCTTGCGCAGGTCGTTCGAGCCGATGTAGAATCCGCGCAGGCCGGTGTGCTGGTAGAGTCCCGTGGGCCATTCGCGCAGGCAGCGGTTGCCCTGAGCGTCGCGCTGGCCGCGGATGGCGTAGACCGTCAGGCCCGCGCAGTTGAGCGGCGACCACGGGAACTTGTCGAAGGCGTTGTACGAGACGTCCAGCCCGTAGAGGTAAGGCAGCTGCTCGGCCGTGAAATCCTTCGGCAGCTTGCTGAGCTTGTTGTAGGTCAGGTCGAGCGAGGTCATCGAAGTCGAGTATTTGCCGGAGAACGACCCTTCGGGGATTTCGTCGATCATGTTGCCGCGCAGGATGATGTATGCGACGAGCGATCCCGTCGTGCCGAGACATTTGGGGAACTTCGTGAACTTGTTCGCCGCGAGCGAGAGCTGTTCGATGTTCAGGCCCTTGAACGTGCCGTCCTCTTCGCCTTCGAAGCCGTCAATCTCGTTGTAGGAGAAATCGACCGATTTGATGGTGAACTTGCTCTTGGCCGAGAAGATGTTGGGGAACTTCGTGAATTTGTTGTAGGTCGCCGAGAAGGTCTCGACGTCGTCCATGGTGCAGAAAAGGCCGTTCCCGTCGGCGGGCAGCGACGTGAGTTTGTTGTTGTCGAGGTAGAGCTGCGCGGGAGCCACTTCTTTTCCGAACGGATGGATGGTCCCGATCTGGTTTTGGGCCAAGTCCAGCAGGCCGATCTTCTTGAGGTTCCGGAACGATTCCGGCACTTCCCGGAGATTGTTGTCGCGGACGTAGAGAATCTGTAGCTTCTCCTTCGCAGGGCCGTTGGCGATGGCGTTCAGACCCTTGTAGACCTCCTCGGCCGACCACTGCGAGTTGTTGGAAATGTTGAGCGAGATCATCTCCGGGAGCTTGGCGAGCACCATCGGGAACTGCGTCATCTTGGGGCAGTTGTACACCTCGACGTCGGTCAGCGACTTGAGGTTTGCCAGCTCGTCGGGCAGCGTCTCCAGCTCGCCGTTGGCGACGAACAGGTATTCGAGGTTTTCGAGCTTGCCGATGGCCGGGTCGATCGACTTGAGGCCGTTGGTCAGCTTGCCGTGCACCACGTCATAGGGGCGGATACGCTTCTGAAGTCCGGTTTTGCGGTCGATGATCTCGTCCTCGGTATAGTTCTCCTCGTAGAGCGAGATGCCCGGAATGGTCAGGTTGTGCTCCTTGAGCGCACGGGCGATCGGCTCGGAGGTCTGCGTCGGCGTGTGGATCAGGCGGAGGAACTCCTTGTTGCGCTCCATGCGGGTGCGCTTCCGCTCGCTCAGGCTCTTGTCGGGCGCGATCGAGGGATCATATTCGAGCAGGTTGGCGTCGTTGTGCGAACCCAGATAAAGCTCGATCAGCTGCGTGAGCTGGCCGATGGCCGCGGGCAGGTGGCCCCGGAATCCGAAGTCGCTGAGCGTGATCTTCGCCACGCGGCCATTGGAGTGTACCTCCACGCCGGGCTGGATGCCCCAGAGGTCGGGGTCCTTGTTGAAGTCCCAGTTGGTGCCTTCGGGGTAGTTTTCGCCGGAGAAATACCAGTTGGGGCCGTCGAGCGCCTTCCAGATTTCATACAGCGCGTAGTAGTCGCGGATATACTCGTCGGCCTCGTAAAGCGTGACGCCGACCTTCGTTTCGGTGGTCTTGTTGTCCTCGATGACGAAGTCGAGGTTCTTGGGCCGCTTGTTGTTCTCCAGCAGCAGCTTGTTCTTGTCGTAGGTCTCGTACCGCATCATTTTGTAGCTGCCGGCCTTGAGCGAAAGCAGCGTGTCGCATTCGAGCGACGAGGTCTGGTAGCCGAACGTGTCGTCGTCCTCGTCGAAATGGATCGAGAACTTCGTGGGCAGCATCTTGAAGGTCGTCTGTTCGTTGGTCTCGCCCTGTTTTACGGTGAGGCTGATGAAAGCGATCTCGTCGAACGTATACTGTCTGTTTGCCGCACGGGTGACGGGCGTCTCGGTGAAGTCCGAAAGGTCCTTGCGGATGGTGAAGCGCACTTTTCCGCGCGGTTCGACATCGACCGTCAGGTCGTGGACCTGCAGGCCGCCGGCTTCGACGACGAGCCGGTCGTCGAGGGGCATGCCGTTGTATATCAGCTCGTCGTTCGCGTTGTAGAGCGAGAAGGTGATGATCTGGTACTGTCCCGTCAGCAGCCGCAGCTTCTCGCTGCGCAAGCCGAACTCGGCGCTCTCCTTGTCGGAGGCCGAGAGCGTCAGCGTCTGGGTGACGGTCGTGCCGTTGCAGCCGAGCGACACCTGCACCTTGGCGGCTTCGTAAAGGTAGTCGAGCTGGGGTTTCTGCGCCCGGCTGACGGCGTCGTAGGACGCCTCCTTGTAGAGTTTGAACTGGACGTATCCGTAGTCGAGATCGCGGTTGTCGATGCCGTCGTCGTCGGAACATCCGCCGGTGAGGGCCGCTGCCAGTGCGAGAATCGCCGCTACGAAAATTTTTAAAAGTTTCATATCTAAAAACCTGTTCTGTATATTCTCCATAAATTGTAGTCGTATAGAACGGGTCCCCGCCCCTTCGAACGGGGACCTGTCGTGTGGGTGGTGTTTAGAACGCGGGCATACAGTAAACGATGCATTTCATGTTCCAGCTGCCGTCCAAGAACTGCAGCATGCCGTAGGGAGCCTGCTCCGCTTCGGGTTTGGCCATGGAGACCTGAATCTGCGTGTCGGAGAGGGGTTCGTAGTCGAGCCACTCGGCGCCCGACATCGGCATGAGCATGATCTGCTGGTAGGGCGAGACTTCCAGTACGGCGTTCGAAGGTTCGGCCGAGGTGTAGGTCAGCATGTACTGCGGAACTCCCATGCCGAGGTTCTCGGCGAACGAGGCGAGCAGGTCCGTGTTGCCGCCTGCGACCGCTTCGTAGTTCTCCTTCGTGATCTCGACCAGCGTCGCGCCGCTCACCAGATCGGGCATGGCGAACTTCACTTCGAAACCCTCGCCGCCACCGCCGATCGGATAATTCTCGTCGTAGATGCACTGGATGAGCGCAAACCGGCCGTCGGCGTCGGTGAAGACGGCGAATCCGATGTGGGCGATACCCTCGTTCGCCATCGAGCTGCCGCCGCACTTGTCCTTGGCGGGGTCCATGTCTACGATGACGCCCTCCGCGGTCTTGCGTACCGAGAGCCAGCTCTCCTCGCCGCTCATGGGCTGCAGGTCGTAGTCGAAGAAGGCGACGCCGGTATATTCGCGGTCCACGGTCAGCGTCGATTCGGGATCGTTCGACCACTCCTTCGTATAGATGAGCTTGTAGCCGTCCCTGACGCCGAATTCGCCGATGTACCAGTCGTCGGCCGGCAGCTTCTCGAAGGCGGCGCCGATTTCGGTCATGCCTGCGGGGTTGTTCGCCGAGATGGAGCCGGGATTGGCCTCCTGATTGATGGTGGTGACGAGATATTGTTTGTATTCGTCGCGGATCTCCGCGTCGATGAGCTGATAGGGGTCGGAGATCGTTTCGGCGACCGCTGCGGGCAGCGCCAGCAGGTATGCCTTGCGAGCTTTGCCGCCGTTCTCGGTCACGCCCACGGTGAACTGGCGCGACTGTACGACGTCGCTGCCGGGCGTGCTGTCCCACGGCTCCTCGGTCAGCAGGATCCATGCGAGGTCTTCGGCTTCGGCGCTCAGGTAGGGGGCGCCCCACTGCTGCGTGACCTCCGCGAAGAGGAAGAACTTCGCGCCGTCGATGCTCTGGACGCTGCCCATCGCGCTGCCCGGAACCCAGTCGCCGTTCATGCTGTTGAAATATTCGGCCTTGGTGTTGAATTTGGTCTCGGCGCTCATGCCGCTGACGGAGAAGATGTCGCGGCAGGCCGGAATCGAGATCGGAATCTCGTAGCTCACTCCGGAGTTGTTCTTGTCGGTGAATACCAGCGTCTCCTCGGCTCCGTCGAGCGGGTAGCGCGAAGCGTCGCCTTGCAGGCGCAGTTCGAGCTGCGCGCCCGGTTCGCCGATGGTCTTGGCCGGGACCTCAAGCCACTCCGGCAGTTTGCCGAGCACCCATTCGAAGTTGGCCTCCACGAGTACCGGCATCGAAAATCCGGTGCGGCCTTCGGGCCACGTCAGGGCGACGTTTTCGGCCGGTTCGGTGCCGTAGAGGTAGGTAAGCCCGGTTTCGGTGCTGTTGGGGTTGTAGATGAAGTCGCCGTAGTCGTCCAGCTGACAGGTGCGGAGCGTGAAGCCGCGGTCGAGCGTGCCGCGCGTGATCGTGGCGATGACCTTGCTCTGGCCGCCCATGGTCAGGGTCACCTCGCAGACGCGGTTGTCGTCGAACTCTTCCAGTTCGGCGGCGGCGATGACGATCCGGGCCGGGCCCGCGCCGCCGCGCAGGGTCCAGACCTTCTGCGTTCCGTCCTCGATCCAGAACCATGCGGCCGTTGCGGTCGGGACGCTTGCCTCCCAATCCTGATTGGGGTCGATTTCGATCGTGAAGGTCTCTCCGGCTCCGATGGTCGGGGAGACCGCTTCGGGGAAGTTGGGGCTGGGAGCCTTGATCTCCTTGTCCGAATCGGAACACGAAGCGGCCGCCAGACATGCTCCCGCGAGCAGTGACATCACCAAGTGTAAATAGTGCCTTTTCATATCTCTTGTCTTTTTCTGCTTTAATGGATTTAGCGCGCGTGCGGCGTGATGACTCCGCCCGGTTTCATGCCCTCTTCACGCTGGAGCCGGTCGGCCTCTTCGTCGCTGACCCACTCGATGATGTTGTAGAAGTGGCCCACCAGACCGACGTTCTCGCCCATGTTCTCGACGTGGACCTTGATCCAGAGCGTGACGTATTTCTGACACGAATTGAAGTAGGAGTCGTAGAGCGGGCTGTTGGTGACCAGAATCTTGTTGTCGCCGAGGATCTGTCCGAAGACCGAGCCTTCGTCTGCGAGTATCTGGTTCTTGTCCATGGTCACCAGCGGTTCGGCCGGATCGGCCGGGTCGAGGCGGATCGTCACGTCGTAGCTCGAAAAGAGCCAGTCGTGAAGGATGATCATGTTCTCCTCGGTGGGGTGCTTCTCGGTGCGGATAAGCCGCTGGAGCGAAGTGTTCTCAATGCCGGGATACTGGTTGAGGAAGAGCGAGGTCACGACGCACCAGCCCGTGAAGTCGTTGACGTCGTACGGGCAGCTCTTCATCATCACGACCTTGGTCCGGTCGTGGTACAGATTCCAGTTGACCTGTTCGGGCATGACCAGCTTGAGGATGAAGCCCAGCGAGTCGGTCGGCTCGATGTTGTCGTACAGGCCGCGCACCTCTACGTTGGCGGCGCGCTGGCCGGCCTTTATGGTGATGGTGTTCGAACGCAGGGCGTAGTGCAGCCCTTCGATGGCGTTGCTGCCCTTGTCGATGATCTCCACGCCGAACGTGCGGTCGTAATCGCACGCGACGGTCGAAGTGACGGGAACCGAGAAGTATTCCTTGTCCTGAAGCACCATGTAGGTCGCCGCAGTGTCGGCGAACATGACGAACTCCCGGTCCGAATAGGTCTTGTACTCCTCCTTGCAGCCGGTGAAGAGGGCGGCGAGGAGTCCCGTTGCAAATAAAACCGTGATAATTTGTTTCATTGTTTATGGTCTGTTCGTTGTTGCTATCGGTTGCTTTCGTTGGGCAGAATCTCCGAGCCGGGAGACTCCAGCTCGTGCTGGGGAATCGGCCATACGAAGAGCGGATTGTCCGGAGTGATCTTGAGCGAGCTGCCTTCGGGCTGCGAGCACGACTGCGGCGTGCGGCGGATGCTGTAGCCGCCGTTCAGGTCGGCGTACTCCTTGCCCCAGCGCTTGAGGTCGTGCAGGCGGAAACCCTCCATGTAGAGTTCGCGCACGCGCTCGTCGGAGATGGTCTGCAGCCAGTTGTTTTTCGAGACGTTCAGCGTGCCGCCCGAAGCGTAGCGCATCTTGCGCAGCGCCGTGAGGTCGTTGCCGGCCTTCGTGAAGTCGTTCTTGCGGCAGTAGGCTTCGGCGCGGATCAGGTACTGCTCGGCCAGCCGGAACGGCTTGGGCATCGAAACGTGGAAGATCAGCTTGCTGGTGAAGTTGCGGTTGCCGTAGTATTTCACCAGCATCGGCCAGTCCAGTCCGTTGGTGTAGCCGATCGTCAGCCCCTGCTCCTTGCCGGCGAAGTAACCCGAATAACGCAGGTCGGCGGCGTCGTACAGGTTCAGCGCCGCGGTGGCCGGCACGTAGTCGGGATAGTAGTAGGTGAGGTCCTTGGTGAAGTTCAGGAACACCGTTCCGAGGGGACTGCCGTAGGAGGTTTCCGTGAAGCCGATGCGCCAGATGATCTCGTAGCTCAGGTCGTAGGCCCACATGTAGTCGAAGAAGGTGTAGTCGGCGTTGTACTTGGTTTTGGCGTCGGCCAGCTTGAAGGTGTTCTTCTTGTCGTCGATCAGGATGCTCGCGTATTCGATGGCGGTATCCCAGTCCTGCATGTAGAGGGCCACGCGGGCGTGCAGCGCCTGAGCGGCCGCCGAGGTGATGTACTCGTTGCTGTAGGCGTCCTCCTCCTTGTCGAGACGCTTCTCGGCCTCCGCCAGATCGTCGAGCACGAACTTATAGGAGTCGTACAGCGACGCGCGGCGGATCGGTTCCGGCGTGGAGTATTTGGTGCGGATGACCACGCCCAGCTCCGATTGCGCGGTGGCGGGGTCGTAGGCCTTGCAGTAATTCTTGAGCAGCTCCGAATAGCAGAGCGCGCGGATGGCGTAGACCTCGCCGGTGTATTCTTCGAGGTCTTCGAGGTTGTCGTCGCTGATTTCGTTCCGCATCACTTCGTCGATGCGTTCGAGGAAGAAGTTGCAGCGGCTGATGACGGTGTAGAGGTCGGCGTAAACGCCTTCGAGGTCGAGGTCGGTCGGGCGGACGTCCCAGCGCCAGAAGTTGCCGAACTGGTTGCTGTTGCCCTCGACGGCATAGACGAGGTCGGCCTGAATGTCGGGCAGCAGCGTGAGCCGTCCGCTGAAAAGCGAGCTGCTCTTGAAGGTGGCGTAGATGCCCGTGAGGGTCTGCTCGGCATCCGCGAAGGTCTTCATGGCATCCTTTTCGGGGATGGCGGATTCGGGGTATTTGTCCAGACACGAAGTGGCGAGGAGAAGCACCGCAAGGGCGGAAAGTCGGAATTTTATATTGCGTAACATGTTCATAGTCCCGTTTTAGAATGTTAAGTCGAGTCCGAAGGTGAATTGCCGGGCCATAGGATACTGCGCTTGGTACATGTTGGAGTTACCCTCAGGGTCGAGTCCCGTGAATTTGGTGAACGTAAACAGGTTCTGGGCCTGTGCGTAAATCCGGGCGCCTCCGATGAACCGGGTCTTGCGCAGCCACTCCTGCGGGAAGGTGTAGCTGAGCATGAGGTTCTTCAGACGCAGGAACGAAGCGTCCTCCAGCAGGCGGTCGTCGAACTCGGTGTAGACGCCGTGGCGCGGAATGTCGGTGATGTCGCCCGGTTTCTTCCAGCGGTTGAGCAGGCGTTTCGACTGGTTGAAGGAGACGAAGCGGCCGTTCGACTCGTCGAAATAGCGGTCGTTGTTGATCATCCAGCGGTCGGCCACCCATGCGAACTGCGCCGAGAGCGAAAGCCCCTTCCATGTCAGCGTCGTGCCGAAGCCGCCCTGCCACGGGGCGAAGAAGCTCTTGCCGGTCAGCACCTTGTCCTCGTCGCGGAGTTCGGTGGTCAGCTCGCCCTGCTTGGTGTACCACAGGGCGTCGCCGTTGGCGGGATTGACGCCGGCGAAGCGGTTGATGTAGAATTCGCCCACGGGGTGTCCCACGACCAGCTTGGTGTTGGTGCTGGACATTTCGTACTCCGTGACGCCGTTATAGAGTTCGGTGATCTTGTTCTTGTTGTAGGATACGTTGGCGTTCACGCTCCACAGGAAGTCCTTGCTTGCGACGACGGCGCCCGACAGGCTCAGCTCGACGCCGCGGTTGACCATGCCGCCCACGTTGCTCCAGTGGTAGCCGTAGCCTTTGTCGGCATAGGATTCGGGAACCTCCATCAGCATGTCGGTCGTCTTCTTGTTGTAGAGTTCGACGTCCAGATTGAGCCGGTTCCAGAAGCCCAGATGCAGGGCCACGTTGGTCGTCCAGAGCTTCTCCCAGCTCAGCTCCTCGTTGCCCGGCTGGGTGGGGGCGATGCCGGCGTTGCCGAAATAGTTCTGGCCGCCGGTCACCAGCGCGAGGTGTTCGTAGTTGGGAATCTCCGAGTTGCCCGACGTACCGGTGCTGACGGCGATCTGCGCCAGCGTCAGCCAGCGGCGGGAGTTCTCCATGAATTTCTCGTTGCGCAGGTTCCACATGAAGCCCACCGACCAGAAGCCGGCCCAGCGGTTCGAGGCGCCGAAGCGCGAGGAGCCGTCGGTACGCAGCGAGAAGTCGGCGTAGTAACGGTCCGAATAGCTGTACTCGGCGCGTCCGAAGAACGACAGATAGGCGTAGTTGTCGTCGGTGGTGTCGCTCCAGCGGGTGGCGCGCGGACTCGACGAGATGTTCACCAGTTTGTCGTTGTTCTGGTCCTTGGTCTGCAAGGAGAAGGCCTCGTACCGGTAGTCGAGTCCCTCCTGCCCCGCGAGGAAGGTGAACATGTGCTTGTTGTCGATGTCGAACCGGTAGGTGATCGTATTGGTGACCGAAAGGCTCATTCCGTCGGAGGAGTTGCGCTGTACGGTACCCGAACCGAGGTTGGGGGCGTAGCTCGGATAGGAGATGCCGCGGCCCGTCGAGTGCGAATAATCGACGCCGAACTGCGAACGGAGCGTAAGCCCTTCGATCGGGGTCGCCTCGGCGAAGACCGTGGATATGATCTTGTACTTCTTGTAGTCTACGGGGTTGTTCTTGAGCCATTCGAGCGGGTTCTGCCCCTCGCCCTTCCACGAACCGTCGTTCACCGACGCCAGCGAACCGCCGGCGCGGTGCGGGTTCCAGTAGGGAAGCATGAAGCGTGCGGCCGAAATCGGTGTGGTCAGGGTGTATTCCCCGTCGTCGGCCTTCTCGATGGTCTGGTAGTTCATCATCGTGTTGGTGCCGAGTTTGAGCCACTTGGCGGCCCGCTGCTCGACGTTGGCGCGGATCGAGTAGCGCTCGAACGACGAACCCACGGCCGTACCGTCCTGACTGTAGTAGCCGCCCGAAACGTAGTAGTTGGTCTTTTCGCTGGCTCCTGAGACGGAAAGCTCGTAGTTCTGGAGCAGCGCGGCGTTGCTGAACACCTCGTCGAGCCAGTTGACGTCGGTCTTGGCCAGCACGTTGTAGTTCTTGCCGTCGGTCAGCCCCAGCTCCTTCTCATACTGGATGCGCTCCGAAGTGTTCATCAGGTCCCAGTTGCCGTAGGCGATCTGCGAAAAACCGAGCTGCATGCGGTAGTTGATCTTCGCGCGGTCGGCCATGCGGCCGCGCTTGGTGGTGATGACGATCACGCCGTTGGCCGCGCGCGCACCGTATATGGAGGTGGACGAAGCGTCTTTGAGGACCGAAAGGCTCTCGATGTCGGAGGGATTGATGGTGTTGAAGTCCCTGCTCGAAATGGCGACGCCGTCCAGAATGTAGAGCGGCGCGGTGCCGGAGTTGATCGAGTTGGTGCCTCGGATGGCCATGGCTGCGGCCTCGCTCGGCTCACCGGAGTCGGAAAGTACCGTCAGACCCGGAACCTGACCCTGAAGGGCCTGATCGAAGGCCGCCGCCGGGGTGTCCTCGATCTTCTCGGCCTTGACGGTCGATACCGAGCCTGCGATGGTGCCCTTTTTGCGGACGCCGTAGGCGATCACCACCACGTCGTCGAGCGTCTGCGAATCGCCTTGCAGCGCGACGTCGCAGGTAACGGAGCTTCGGCCTGCGGGAACCGTGAATTCGAACGGTTTGTAACCGATGTACTGGAAGGTGAGGGTGGTCCCCGCCGAAACGGTTATCCGGTAGGTGCCGTCGGCGAGTGTGCTCACTCCGCTCGTGGCTCCGGAAATCACGTTGACCCCGATCAGGGGTTGCTTGTCATCCGCCGAAGTGACGATGCCACTGACGGTCACGTTTCCCCCCCCCTGAGCCATAGATACGGCCGGTAGGATACATAGGAAAAGTGCAAGAATGTTGAGTAGAAGTTTCGTTTTTTGCATAAGTGGATGATACTTTCTTACGCGGCAAAGAAAAATAATTAAAATGAATTTGCCAAATATTCAAAATGGATGAAATGTAAGCCGGAGTGCCTGAAAAGGGCTGTTTCGGTGCTCTGTCCGGTGTGTTTCTGCGGTCTATTCGATTCTTAATTAATAACTTAAGGTTTTGTTTCGATTTGTTGCGATCGGGTTGGATAATATTCAAAATATTTTTACAAAAATGTAGAAATGAGTTTGCTTATTTTGAAATTTTATCATTATCTGAGCGGTGCGCGGTCGGATTCCGGGTTGACGGTTCGGCGAATCGGAAGGGACGGAAGCGGAAAACGGGCGTTTGTTTTTGATATATTTTAAGAAATGGCCTCCTTTTGTTGTCCGGTTTTAGGAAGCCGTAAAAAAATGTCGAAATATTTGCCGAAGGAGGGCTTTTCACCCCCGAAATTGAGAAAAGATAACAATTTCTTTAATTTTGTTAATCCCGCTTTGCAGGGACCAAGACGCCTTGAAAGCGGTCTGAAAGGCCTTTTCGGAGGTTTAATTAGGCTGAAACGGGAAATTATGTGCCGATGCAGTCGTTTTTGCCGGTGTTAAACTTACGGATTGTAAGCATTATTGTCGAATTTCATATTAATACATAACTTTTCAAGCAAAAATCTGCTCTTTCCCGCGAGAAAGCGTTGCTTTACGCTCCCGATTATCCTGAAAATTGATTAAATTTGATTCGTTATGCGAAAATGGCGCTACCTCGCCGCCGAACACCCCGCCGTGGTCGAACGCCTGCGCGGAGAGCTGCGAAAATTAGGTTTCCTTCCTCAAAGATAATAACTATTGAATATAAATCATTTACGCACTACTTGGTACAAATATGATTGCTTTACTTCGATTACTCAATATCTCAGCCTATACAATAGTTCGTTAAATTTTCCAGGCCCTAAGCGGCCCTGGCAGTAAATAAAA
>ERZ825137.3095-NODE-3095-length-18337-cov-3.743628_pt1 | contig 18337 bp, 16 predicted proteins | sample MGYA00519873_ERZ825137 | MGnify/ENA primary metagenome ERZ825137 (study PRJEB31778, sample SAMEA3449190) | human gut metagenome | biome: human gut; feature: human-associated habitat; material: faeces | place: United Kingdom | collected 2010/2012 ...
GCCGACGCTCACGGCCACGACGCCGTCGGTCTCCGGCAGATCCGAACGCAGCAGGGCGTCGTTGACCGCTTCGGCCAGCCGGTCTGCCTGCCGCACGTCGCCGAGGAAGAGGTCGTATCCCGAAACCTCGCCGGACGACCACCCCGACAACCGCTGCACGTTGCGCAGGTCGGTCAGCGCCGTGCGCTCCAACTCCTCCATCCCCGTCGAATAGAGTCCCGACACCTTGAACCGGTCGCGGCGGGGCCTCTCGTCGCCGGCGACGAAGAGCATCTCCACCTTGTCGCCCGCATGTACGCCCAGCAGGCGCGCCGTGCGTGCGGAGAGCAGCAGCTCCTTCGTACGCAGCGAATCGCCTACGCGCGGCAGCCTCCCTTCGGTGAGCCGGCCGGCGAAAAACGACCAGTCGTAGGAGCCGTCCACCCCTTTGAGCGCCACGCCCTCCATGGCATCGCGCGTGCGCACGATCCCGCTCTTGACGGCATAGGGCGTCGCCCGCTGCACGCCGTAGACGGCGCGCAGCAACGCCTCGAACCGTGCAGTCGCCGCGACGGGCCGCGACTCCGCGGCGTAGATCCCGGCGCCGTCGATCACCTCGACCGGCGCCGGAGGATGCCCGATGTCCTCCATGCAACTCTGCAAGTATGCCGAGAGCTGCTCCAAAGTGTCATTTTGATGCTCAAGGATGAACTGCACGTTTTTGTAGGCGATCACACGCTCAATGCGGCCATAGTTGATCTGGTCCAGATATGCTTGCCGTTGCTGCTCATTCATCGCAGATAATCCTCCTATCGATTTTTCCGCAAAAAACAAATCATCCCGCTGACGCGAGATGATCCGATTGCTTCAAAAACAAAAAACACCGATTTGCTTCAACTTTAGAAGCAAATCGGAGCCCTGTTCCGAAATACCGATAGGATCATCGTGCTATCTACCCTTTGTTTGCCAACTTCTGCACGTAACGAGATCATAAAACAGGCAGCATCTCATGCAGGCGAAGAAAAGCGATTCTCCTGACTTGGACTATGGACGCAGGTCGCGTCCGCGCTCTGTTTCCTACCTTCTCACGGGATTTTCTCCCGCAATGGCGACCTTTCGGCCACATAGCTTGTTGGTGTAACGCTGTCTTTCGTTTCCTCCAAGCTACTTTAGAAACTTGCTCATCCTCACAGTTCCGGGCGAGTAGATTTATTGCTCTTTCATTGCAGACTATAAGGCGAGAGATAACCTGCAATTACAATTCTTCGTTGGCAAACATATTAAATTGTCAAAATTCTGCCATTCTTCGTATATGCTGGCATAGTTGTGACGCCCTGCCTGCACATACAAAACATGACGGTTTCGGCTTCATAAAGTTCTGTAAATTTACGAAGTCCTGAAAACACAATCATATCTTAATTTCTGACACCATTATACAATAGCGTTGCAAAAAGTCAATGCGGTTCGGTATCAAAATATTGATTATTTGCGTCGTTTCCGTAAAGATCAATCGGTATCAGACGATGCAGAATACTTCTTGCAAGTAGCGTGTCTGTATGCCGTTTCCTGATCTCAACGCCGAAGACAGAAAGCAGCATCCGCTGCATTCCGATGTGTCCAGAAGTCCTAGCTGAGCTGGCTGGACTGATTGCTATTTTGGACACGCTCTATGATACGCCCAGTCCGACAATTGACGGCTACACAGATTTTATCTTTCGGAACCGCTATGGAGACCTACTGAATCCCCACAGTCTGAATCGCGCGATTGAACGAATCATCCGAGACTACAACGCGGAGGAATTGAAGCTTGCCGAAGAGGATCAGCGATCGCCTCTATTGCTTCCACACTTCTCCGTTCACAGTCTGCGGCATACGTTCTGCACGCGGATGTTTGAAGTCGAGTCCAATCACAAGGCGATCCAAACAATTATGGGACACGCCGAGATCAGTACGACTCTGGATATTTATACACATATCACATAGGACACCCTCAAAAATTCGGTACAAAACATGAGTGCAAAAATCAAACTTTTCGGATAAGAAAAACTGGAATGCACAGGGCATCTGTGCATTCCAGCTTCATATTGTGTTATATTGAATTCCGAAAGTGTGTCAAAAACGTGTCAGATTGGGAATTTAATACATTTTAGCACCTGCGGGGATGTGCGGGTCGAGCATGAGGAGGTGGAGCTTTTCTGCGCCTTCCTCGTGGTGGACGGCGCTGATCAGCATGCCGCAGGAGTCGATGCCCATCATGGGTCTGGGCGGCAGATTCACGATGGCAACGCACGTTTTTCCAACCAATTCTTCCGGTTCGTAATATTCGTGAATGCCGGAAAGGATAACTCTATCCTCTCCAGTTCCGTCATCCAGCACGAATTTCAGGAGTTTTTTGGACTTTTTGACCGCTTCGCAGGACTTGACCTTGACGGCGCGGAAGTCGGACTTGGAGAACGTCTCGAAGTCCACGAAGTCCTTGAACAGCGGCTCGATCTCGACCTTGGAGAAGTCGATCTTTTCCTCGACGACGGGAGCGGCAGGCGCAGCCTCGGTGGGCTTTGCTGCCTTCTTGTCGGAGTCCAAAGGTTTCATTGTCGGGAACAGGATAACATCTCTGATGGAGCTGCATCCCGTAAGCAGCATCACGCAGCGGTCAATGCCGATGCCGAGACCGCCCGTAGGAGGCATGCCGTATTCAAGCGCGTTGATGTAATCCTCGTCCATCATGCCGGCTTCATCATCACCCTTGGCGCGCATTTCGACCTGCTTCTGGAAGCGCTGCTTCTGATCGATAGGATCGTTGAGCTCAGAGAACGCATTGCCCATTTCGCTTGCGCAGATGAAGAGCTCGAAACGCTCGGTAAGGCGCGGGAACTTCGGGCTGCGCTTTGCAAGCGGGGAAACGTCTACCGGGTGCATGGTGATAAAGGTCGGCTGAATGAGCTTTTCCTCGACCTTCTGGTCGAAGCACTCGTACAGAGCATGACCCCAAGTCGGCTCGACCTTTTCCATGTCAACACCTACAGCCTTTGCGGCGGCAACTGCCTCTTCATCGCTTTCGATCGCCATGAAGTCAACACCGAGATATTCCTTGACAGCCTCGGCCATGGTCATGCGCTTAAAGCCGGGGGCAAGGCTGATGTTCTGTCCCTGCCACTGGACGTCATAAGTGCCGAGTATCTCCATTGCCGCGCCGGACAGCAGATCTTCAAACAGATCCATCATGTCGTTAAAATCGGCGTATGACTCGTACAGCTCGACCGTCGTGAACTCCGGGTTGTGCTTCGTGTCCATACCCTCGTTGCGAAATATACGGCCGATCTCGTACACGCGCTCAATACCGCCCACGATAAGTCGCTTGAGGTTGAGCTCGGTCGCAATACGCAGGTACATATCTATATCAAGGGTGTTGTGGTGCGTGATGAAAGGACGCGCGGTAGCACCGCCGGAGATCGTGTTGAGAACAGGCGTCTCGACCTCCATGTAGCCGCGGTTATCGAGGAAGCGGCGGACATAGCTCACGAACTTTGAGCGGATAACAAAGTTGCGGCGGCTGTCGTCATTGACAATGAGGTCAACATAGCGCTGGCGGTACTTGAGCTCCGTGTTGGTCATGCCGTGGAACTTCTCAGGCAGCGGGCGCAGAGACTTCGAAAGGAGCTCGACGCTCTGTACATGAACTGATATTTCTTCAGTCTTCGTCTTGAACACATAACCGGAAACACCGATAATGTCGCCGATATCGTACTTGCGGAAGTCCGCAAACTCCTGCGCGCTGACAGCATCGGCGCGGATGTAGAGCTGTATCTGTCCCCTGTCGTCCTTGATATGGCAGAAGATGGCCTTGCCCATGCCGCGCTTGGACATGATGCGCCCGGCGACGGAAATGGTCTTGTCGGCAAATGCGTCATAATCGGCCTTGATCTCCTCTGACCACGCCGTTCTTGTAAACTTGGTCTTGGTAAAGGGGTCTCTGCCCTCCTGCTGGAGAGCCGCCAGCTTATCGCGGCGTATCTGCAAAATCTCGGACAGCTCCTGCTCCGGTGCGGGCTGTCTGGTGTTCTCTTCGCTCATGTCCTACCCCTTGCCTTTAATTATTCTCTACGGAAAGTATCTCGAACTTGATGTCGCCCGCAGGAGCATTGACGATGACGGTCTCGCCCGCCTTATGGCCGTGCAGGCCGCGGCCGAGGGGAGAGTCATCAGATATGCGTCCCTCTCTGGGATTGGCCTCCTGAGAGCCGACTATCTCGTAAGTCTCCTCAAAATCCTCCTCGATATCGCGCACCTTTACGATGCTGCCAAGGGTGATTGCGTCTTTCGGAGTGTTTTCGTCCATGTTGTCAACGATCTCGGCGTTCTCGATAAGGACTTTCAGCTCTGCTATCTTGGAATAGAGCTTGCCCTGCTCGGTCTTCGCTTCATCGTACTCACTGTTTTCGGACAGATCGCCGAAGCTTCTTGCTTCCTTGATCAGCTCGGAGACCTCTTTCTCTCTCACTGTCTCCAAATAGTAAAGCTCATCCTTGAGCGCGTCAAGACGCTCCTGACTCATTTTGAATCTGTTGGAATTAGGCATACGTTTCGATCTCCTTCTGCCGCCTCATTGATCCTGAGGTAAATTTATAAATGGGAAGCTTGTACATTATATTAACTTACGCAAGGCTTGTCAACTCAAAAGCTTCAAGGCCTGCATAAGCTGTTCGTCATTTGAGGATGCGCCGACGCCGGTGCTCTCGCCGACGGTACCGTCGGTCGTGCCGGTCGCGGAAGCATCAGAGTTATAGAGGATAAGGTCAGGCACAACGCCGCCCTTGGCGCTGATGTCGGTACGGTTGCCGGTGAGATATGTACCGGTCGAAAGGCGGAGCGCACTGCCGTCCTCAAGCGGGATGGTCTCCTGTGTTCTGGTCTTGCCCGTCGTAGCCTCGCCGAGCACGGTCGCCCACTGGTATTCCTGGAGCACTGCCGCGCACACTTCTGCCTCGCCGAAGGTCTCTGCATTAACAAGCACACACATCGGAAGCTGTATGCACATACCGTCAGAAGTCGTAACTTTCTCGTTGCCCTGTTTGTCTGTCTCTATGAAAAGAGTGCCGTTCGGGAGCAGATAGTCAAGGAACTTCGCGCACTCAGTGTCAAGACCGCCGGGATTGCCGCGCAGGTCGATGCACAGCGCTACAGCCCCCTGATTGAGCAGATCCTCGACTGCCGCGATCGCGTCGTCGCCGCTGCCAGCCTCGAAATTCAGGATCTGTATGTAACCGGCCTCAGTTTTTTCAAGACGGTAGTTGACGGCGCTCTGATAGACGCTGCTGCAATCGACCTCGATGCTGTTCTTGCGTCCAAGGCCGAGAGTGAACTTCCCGTTCATCTTCGAGCGTATCAGCTTGCGCGCTTCATCCAGCGACATACTGGTGATATCCTCGCCGTCAACGGCGGTTATCACATCGCCCGCGCCAAGCCCGGCAAGTCCGGCCGGAGAATCAGCATTGACGGAAACGACCTGAAAGCTCCCATCGTCCTGCTTCATTATAGACATGCCGATACCCGAGTATTCATTCGCGGAATTGAGCTGATATGTCTTGTATTCATCCGCGGACATATAGTAGCTCCACTTATCAGCAAGCCCGGAAACCATAGCCGCCGCGGCGTAATCGCCGAGAGTCTGTCTGCTGACCTCGTCTATGTACTGTTCCTCAACGACGTCCTTTATCTCAATATACCGTTTGGCTTCGTCAAAATCGTCTTTGCCGCCGACAAGATCGAGCATATGCTTATATGTGATCCCTATCGCACCGCCGACAAAAATAATAAAAGCAAGCAGTACATACTTGAATCTTATGCGTATATTGAGGATTGCCGTCAGAACGTTGACAACGGCGTTCATTAGTCTGGTGCCCAAACTCATACACAACCTCCGGAATCTCTGCTGTTTTACACACGCGGGGGCTGCTGCCGCAGCCCCCCGGTTTTGCTTGGAAAATTATACACCCGCATCCGCGGATATCGTAAGCCCGGAATAGAACTGTTCCGGGTCGATGCGCGTGCCGTTTTTCAGGACCTCGAAATGGAGATGCGGCCCGGTAGAGTTACCGGTGCTCCCGACATATCCGATGGTTTCGCCCTGACTTACGGCCTGCCCCTGACTTACCGCGATGGATGACATATGGCCGTACAGCGTCACATAGCCGTTGCCGTGGTCGATCATAACGCAGTTACCGTAGCCGCCGTTCCATGACGCCAGCGTTACGGTCCCGCCGTCAGCGGCATAGATGCTTGTGCCCTGATTGGATGCAATGTCTATACCGGTGTGCGTTTTCTGCTGTCCGGTAATGGGATGAATGCGCAGGCCGAACCTGCTCGATACATAGACATACGACGCGACAGGCCAGATAAAGCTGCCGTTGCCGACTGCTCCTCCGCCTCCGGTGCTGCCGCCGTTATTGGCCTGCTCGGCGCGCCTCTGCTCTTCAAGCTCGGCGACGAGCTTATCTATGTTTGCGTTCGCCGCGTCCTCGGCTGCCATGATCTCATCATACTCTGCCTGACGCTTTTCAAGGTCGTTTTCGATATCGAGGATAAGGTTTATTGCCTCCTCGATATCCTTTTCAAGCTCAGCCTGCTCCGCGCGGAGCACTTCCTGCTTGGCGTTTATATCAGCACGGTAGGCCTCATAATCGGCCTTGACCTCTTCGGTGTTCTCTCTGGCCGCGATATACGCATCCTCGAGCTCCTTGTCGCTCTGCATTATCTCGCCGATGTCGTCCATCGCCGTGAGGAAATCGCCGAGGCTGCTCGTCTTGAGCACCATCGCCAGATATCCCACGCTGCCGTTTTCCTCCATGGCGCGCACACGCGCACGGTATCTTTCGAGCTGCTCGTCCTCAAGGCGCTGGGCTTCGGTAAGCTCTTTCTCCTTGTCAGCGATCATCTCGTCGTACAGCGCGATCTCGTCACTGTTGAGCTGGATCTGCTGGAGCGTATACATATTGCGCTCATCCATGGCCTGCTTCTGTTCAACAACGCTGGCCTTGTCGGCCTCAAGCTGTTCAACGATAGCCTGCTTTTCCTGACGCTGTGCCTTGATCGCGTCGCGCTCGGCTTTGAGCGCGTCTATTTCGGTCTGTGTGACCGCATAGGCGCTGACCGGCGCCGTATCAACAACGGCGGCAGCCATGAGCACCACGCAAAGAGACAGTGCTATCAGGCGTAATGTCTTTCTTTTCATAGTAGTACCTGAATTGCTTCAGCAATTGTAATATGTAATCCCGGAGAAGTAAGCAGCCGGATCTACTCTTCCGTCTCCTACATAAACTTCAAAATGCAGATGCGTACCTGTGGTTCTTCCGGTTGCCCCCAGATACCCGACCGTCTGTCCCTGACTGACATAGTCGCCCGTAGAGACCGCGAATCCGGACATATGCGCATATACCGTTGAGGTGTCTCCGTGGTTGATTATTACATAGTTGCCGTAGCCGCTGTCGGAGGACGCGGTAACAACAACGCCGCTTGCCGCAGCGACTATGGGTGCGCCGTCGTTGCCGAAGCCATCGATATCAATACCGCTGTGGTATCTGGTCTGTCCGGTAAAGGGATCTGCGCGGTTGCCGTAGCGCGAGGTGACTCTCGTGCTGCACGGCACGGGCCACATGAAGCCGCTGTCTCCGCCGCTTGCGCCGCCGGTATTGGCATTGTTCTGCGCCTGGTTTATTTCATCCTGGCTGTACGGCGGCTCCTGGCCGTTGGCCTCAGCCTCCTGATTTGCGCGGTTCATCTCTTCAACACGGGACGCGGCATCCTCAGCGTCCGATTTTGCCTGTGCAACCTCGGCGGCCTTCTGCGCGTTATACTGAGCGATCATGCTGGCGATCGACGCTGCGGCAGCCTGCTCGGCAGCTTCGGCTGCTTCGTACTCGGCGAGTGCCTTTTCTATCTCGGACTCAAGGCTCTTCAGAGTCTTGTCCGCTTCGGTGATCTGATTGCTTATCTCCTTCTGCTCCGCTTTCAGCTCGGTCTGCGTAGCTTCGTATTCGGCCTTTTCCTGCTCGTACTGAGCCTTGACCTCCTCGGTCTGCTCACGTGCGGCGACATACTGTGCCTGAAGCGTTTTATCGCTCGACATTATCTCACCCATATCGTCAAATGCGGTGAGAAGCTCGGAGAAGTTATTTGCCTGAAGGATAACTGCAAGGATATTGTATCCGCCGTTCTCCTCCATTGCGCGCACGCGTCCGCGGTATTTCTCGAGCTGCCGCTCTTCCTTGTTCTTTGCCGCGTCGACCTCTTTTGCCTTTTCAGCGATCAGCTCAGTGCACTGGTCGATTTCCTTGGCAATGACCTTGAGCTGCTCATTCGCAAGCTTTTTCTGCTCGTCAAGCGCCGCCTTCTGTTCAAGGACATTTGCCTGCTGATCCTTGAGTGCCTGAAGTCTCTCCATGCACTCCTTGACCTGATTGGACAGCTGCTCCTTCTGAGCCTTGAGATCGCTCAGTCCCTCCGGCTCATCCGCAAATGCGGAAACGGGGATCATGCTGACCACCAGTGAAGCAAGCATCAGCACTGCCATAATTACGGCAATGACCGATATGATCTTCTTGTTATTCATTAGTAGCTCCTTATTCCAAGGGAACGTTCAAACTTTCAAATAGTTCCTGATAGCGTTCACGCCGCCGAACGCGCCGACCAAAATTCCGACAGCCATGTATACGATGAACACCTCGAGCGCCACACTGTGGAAGGGCACGAAGGTTATGAAGCTCTCGGTAACAGATGCGACGAGCTTTCCGGTGACGAGGTTATAAAGCCCCCACTCAGCAAGGAAAGCCAGCCCGCCGCCGAGAATACCGAGTACAAGACCCTCGACCACAAACGGCAGCCTGATAAAACTGTTCGTCGCGCCGACCATCTTCATTATCGCGATCTCGTCGCGCCGGCCAAAGGTAGCAAGCTTTATCGTGTTCGACATGATGAATATCGAGACGAAGACAAGTATCGCTATCAGCACAAGCGAGATAACGCTGACGACATTGCGGATCGTGACAAAGGTCTTTGCGTACTCAAGATGCGCGTTGACCTTGGCGATTCCGTCGACCGCCTCGAGCGCCGCTTTCGTCTGTGACATGAGCGCGATATCCGTCAGGTGGATAACGAACCTGTGGCGGAACACAGACTCATCGATGCCCTCGCGGAAGTTCTCGTCGTACTTGTTCATAAAGTTGTCCATAGCAGCCTGTCTCGAGACAAACTCAACGGACGAAATATTATCCAGCGCCTCAATGCTGCTCTGGAGCGCTTTTGCCTGATCCTCATCCGAGATATTCTCGTCGACGAACGCGACGATCTCGTTCTGGTTTTCAAGATCTTTTATCAAAGCGTCAATGTTGACGGACAGCAGGGATACGCTGCCCATGATAACAAGGCACGCCATGATGATCGTGACCGACGCGAAGGACATGAAACCATGGGTCGTAATGCTTCTGAAGCCCTCGCGGATAAGATAGCCGCACCTACTCAATCTCATAACTGTAATACCCATCCATTCCGTCACTGATCAGGTTGCCGCCGTCGATAGTGATGACGCGCTTGGAAAAAGCGTTGACCAGTTCCTTCTCATGGGTCACGACCATAACGGTAGTGCCCATCTCGTTTATCTTTTCGAACAGAAGCATAAGCTCCAGGCTGCGCACGGGATCGAGATTGCCGGTAGGCTCATCCGCGACGATCATGCGCGGGCTGTTGACGAGCGCCCTTGCAATGGCAACACGCTGCTGCTCGCCGCCGGAGAGCTCATTCGGCATACGCTTGCCTCTGCCCTCGAGCCCGACAAGCTCCAATATGTACGGCACACGCTTCTTGATCTCGGAGTTTGCCGCGCCGACAACGCGCATCGCAAATGCGACGTTATCGTACACGTTCATGTTTTCGATAAGCCTGTAATCCTGGAATATGACGCCGAGCGTCCTGCGGACTTTCGGCAGCTTACGGCGCTTTATCGTCCCCATGTCAAAATCGTTTACGATTATCTGACCGGACGTCGGGCGTACCTCACCGGTGATGAGCTTCATTATCGTGGTCTTTCCCGAACCGGACGGGCCGACAAGGAAGACGAACTCGCCGTCGTTAATGGTGAGGCTGACTCCGTCGAGCGCAACAGTGTTGCTGCTCTCGTAGACCTTCCTCACATTGTTCATTTGAACCATAAGTCAATTGACCTCCAAAGCTTTTGTTTCCTGCCAGTGTGCATTGAGCCTGCCGCACCGGCAGCGCTTACGATCTATTGCACCTCAGAACTTGCTGTTGTTAAGGGAATCGAGGTACATTTTAACCATCATAGCGACCTTAAAGACGATAGCATGGTCGAACTCGCGCAGATCAAGGCCCGTGATTTTCTTGATCTTTTCAAGCCTGTACACCAGCGTGTTGCGGTGGACATACAGCTTACGCGAGGTTTCGGAGACGTTGAGGTTATTTTCAAAGAATTTGTTGATAGTCTCCAGAGTATCCTCGTCCAAGGTCTCTATGGGATTTTTCTTGAATACTTCATTCAGGAACATCTCGCACAGGGTGGTAGGCAGCTGATAGATTATGCGCCCCAGCCCGAGAGTTTCGTAATTGATTATTGTCTTTTCGCTTTCAAACACGCGGCCGACCTCAATGGCGACCTGCGCTTCCTTGTATCTGTCGGCAAGCTCGCGCAGATGGCGCGCATTTGTGCTGATGCCGATGACGCACTTTATGCCCATTTCCTCCGCAAGGGAGTTTTCAATGGTGTGCGCAGCCTTGAGTATCTCTTCGGGGCAGTTGGTGTTCGGCAGAGCCTTGACGAGTACTATATCCGTCTCGTTGATGTTCAGCACAAAGTCCTTCTGCTTATCCGGGAAGAGGCGCTGTATAAGCTCCACCGCGGCAACATCGGAGTTCTCCGTCTGGCGCACAAGCAGTACAACACGCGGCTCATCCGTTACGAAGTGCAGCTCCTTTGCGCGGACATAAACGTCGCCCGGCAGGATATTATCAGAGATGATGTTCTTTATGAAAGCAGCCTTGTTGTGCTTCTCCTCATAATTGTTCTTCGCCTCGTTGAAGGCCACCGCCGAAATAGAGCATATGGTGCGGCTCAGAGAGTCGCCGCCCTCGGTGAACGCCGCGTAATCGAACTTTGCGCCGGGCGAAGAGAGGGCGCAGTAAGTTCTTGTTCCGGTAGAAATGGGGTGCTCGGTCCCGTCGAACTCGTAGAGATGAAAGTCGTCCAGTCTTGAGCCTATCATGGCAAGCTCGCTGCACGCGACTACAAACCCCTGCTCGTCAACGACGCCTATCGTTCTGTCAACGGCATCCTTCAATTGAATGATCACATTCTGAAAAATTCTGCTGGACATATTTCCTCCCTCTTCTGCCGCCATGAGCAGCCGTGCCGTCTGTCCGATCCGTCCGCGGCTCTTTCGGATCGGTATGCACGCTGCCACTCCGTCAAATAAAGCTGACGGAACGCCGTATACCCCGGCACTTCTCCCCCGCGCCGGACTGTTTTTGCCGGGTTTGCCAGCCATGTTCGGCACTTTGCCGCACATGAGCTTTGGTCAATGGTCAATTTACCATACCCCGCCGATTTTCTTACTACATAATAACTCCGTTTTATGTAATTTTCAATATAAATTCTCGCATTTTTTTGTGAACTTTTTTCGTTCAATGTTCTTAACAGTCAAAAACGGCTTGATTTTCAAGGGTTTAATTAAACTAATTGTCCAGAATAAAACTGCCCAACACCTTGGCTATGTCCTCGCTCCCAAGCTCCTTTACCCCTCCCGGAGCAAGAGCCGGGTCAAGCTCAAGAGCGCCGACGGCAAGCCGACGCAGCTTCACAACAGGCTTTCCTCTCGAGGCGAGCATGCGCTTCACCTGATGGTACTTCCCCTCCATGACGATAACATGGCAGCGGTTCCCGCCCAGCGGCACGAGCTTTGCCGGCAGGCACTTTGTCCCGTCACCGAGGACTATCCCGTCCTCGAATGCCTTTACGTCGGCCTCGTCCGGAGTTCCGTCCACCTCGGCGTAATAGAGCTTCTCGATTCCCGACTTCGGTGAGATCACCCGGTGGGCAAAATCGCCGTCGTTTGTGAGCAGCAGCAGGCCGCTCGTGTCCTTGTCGAGCCGTCCGACCGGGAACAGACCGATGCGGCGGATATCCGACGGCAGAATGTCCAGCACAGTTTCCTGCCGCTTATCCTCCGTGGCGCTCAGCACGCCCTCGGGCTTATCCATCATAAAATACCGCAGCCGGTTCGTGCACAGCTCGGCGCCGTCCACGCATATGCTGTGCCCCTGCTCCTCTATCTTCATGTCAGGCCGCACCGCAGCAGCACCGTCGACCGTGACGCGTCCGCTCTTTATCATCTGCCGCAGCTCGCTTCTGGTCGCAACGCCCAGCTCTGACAGCAGTCTGTCAAGTCTTTTCACCGCCATCGGCCATCCCTCCGCAGTGTCGAAGATTTTTGCACGCTTATTATAGCATACCTGAGTGCAAATTTGAATAGCTTATCTCAGGGCAGTCGCATCTATGTGTGTCTGCCGCCGCAGCACACTCTGTTGTCTCCATCTGCCGCTTATGGAGATCCGTTCCCTCCGGTGCTGACTTTGCAAGCGGCAGAATGGAGATACGCTATGACGCAAAAGTGCTCAGGCTTTACTAAGAAAAAAGCCCTCATTCTGGTCTTGGGCTTGGGTGTCCTCATACTGCTGCTGATAGTCCTGCGTGCGGTGTTTGCGCCCGGCACGGAATTTGACCTTTCCACGCTCGACGGGCGCGAAGCCTTCCTCAACTCCCTCGGCTGGGAAATCGACAGAAGCACCGAGGAGTTCAGAACTGTCGTTGTCCCTGATAAGCTTGAGGGGATAATGGCGCAGTATAACCGGATGCAGCAGGCGCAGGGATATGACCTCTCCAATCACCTCGGCGAGCGGTGCAGCCAATATAGCTATCAGCTTACAAATTACGCTGACTCCGACGGTACCGTCATCATCACCATCTACGTTCAGGAAAACGAAGTCATCGCCGGTGACATACACACCACCGCCGTCAACGGCTTCATGCACGGGCTCAAGCGCAACGCACAGCCTCAGAAATAAGTAATGCCGCCCAGCCGGGCGGCATTTTTAATCGATCTGCTTTTACTTTTCGGCTCTGCCTATGCCGAACTCAGCCGCGGCGATCGCCGTGCTGCCGTCCATGCTGGAGAAGTTCATAACGATGCGGTATCTGCCGTCGCCGAGCTTGTCATAGTGGTTGACAAAGCTGAACGTCACCTCGTCGGTCGCGTTGCCCGGCAGCGTGAACAGCTGCATGGTAACAAAGTCCTGCTTGTCCGGGATCACGCACCAGTGCCCGTCCTGCCATATTTCGAGCCGCTGACCCGCGTCGTAGGTATAATCCTTGTCAGTGAGGTTTTCAATCGTCAGCGTCACTTCTTCGGTCTCGTCGGTCACGGTGCGCTGCTTTATGAACAGCTGTACCAGATCGTTCGTCGCCGCCGTATCGTAGTCACTGACCTCATACTTTGTGCCGCCGCAGCCCGCGAAAGAAAGCATAACGGCGAGCACCGCAATAACAGCAAACAGTTTTTTCATTTTTTCCTCCGTACATTTATGAAATCAAATAGATGCAGGTCTATTTCCGCCTGCATCTATTTGACGTCCTTATTTTGGCTATGTTCCGCATAGTTTATTAAAAAACTATAAACAAACCGCGCGCCGCACTCCCGTCACAGCAGGACGACGCCCGCTTTCTCGCACTTTTCGACGGTTTCAGCGTCCCATATCGAAGCCTGCACTTCGCCTATGTGCACCTTGCCGAGCAAGAGCATCGAAAGCCGCGACTGTCCAATGCCGCCGCCGATCGTCAGCGGGAGCTCCCCTGCGAGCAGCGCCTTGTGATACGGCAGCTCGCGCCGGTTATCGCAGCCGGAGGCCGTAAGCTGTCTGTCAAGCGCGGCGGGATCAACGCGGATGCCCATGGAGGAAACCTCCATCGCGCAGCCGAGCACATCGTCCCAGAACATGATATCCCCGTTGAGCGACCAGTCGTCATAGTCGGGAGCGCGCCCGTCGTGCGGCTTGCCGGACTTGAGTTTCCCGCCGATTCCCATGATGAAAGTGGTCTTGTGCTCCTTCACGTATGCGTTCTCGCGCTGCTTCGGCGTAAGACCGGGGTACATGTCCTCAAGCTCCTGCGCGTCTATAAAGCTGACGCGGCGCTCAAGCTTCGGCAGAACAGTCAGCTGCGGATATATAGCCCGCATCGTGTCCTGCGTATCGCATATCGCGGCGACGATATCCATGACCGTGAGCTTGAGATAGTCCCTCGTGCGGTTCTCAGGGAGAATGACCTTCTCCCAGTCCCACTGGTCGACGTAGACCGAGTGCAGATTGTCAAGCTCGTCCTCGTCGCGGCGGACGGCGTTCATGTCCGTATACAGTCCCTTGCCGGGGAAGAAGCCGTAGCGCTTGAGCGCAAGGCGCTTCCACTTCGCCAGCGACTGCACGACCTGCGCCTTTGTCTCCGTGCGCAGGATATCGAACGATACCGGGCGCTCATAGCCGTTAAGGTCGTCGTTCAGACCGGACTTTTCATCGACGAACAGCGGCGCGGAAACGCGATACAGGTTAAGCTTCGCGCCGAGGTTCTCCTCAAAAAGGCGCTTGAGCAGGCTTATCGCTTTCTGCGTATCATATATCGTAAGCAGGCTCTTGTAATTTTCGGGTATGTACGTTGACATAGCGGCTCCAGTTCCCCGCATTTTGCGGATGTTTTATTTCTTGCTGAGCATTTCAGCGATCTCCTGATACAGGTTCTCCGCGTTGAGGCGGAAGTTCTTCTCCATGAGCTTTGCCTGCTCTTCATCGCCGCACAGCAGGTGCAGATGAATTATCTCACCCTTGCCGTCGGACATCGCAAGCTCTACCATACAGCCGTTCTCGCCGACCTCGTGGCGCGCTGTTATCATCGCCGCGCGGCGCAGTCTCTCCTCAACGGGAGCCAGCAGCTTGAGCGCCTTCATGCGCACAGAGTATGGCAGACTGCTCTCGACGGCCTCCGCATTCTTCGCGCCCTTATCGGTGATCGTGTACCCCGTCGGCGTTTCCTTTATGTGCCCCGTCTCTATAAGGTCTGAAAGGCAGTCCGAATAGTCGAAGTAGTCTATCCCGCCGTCGCACTGGCACAGCTCGCACAGCGTTTCCGGCTCGACCTCTCCGGGCAGGCGGCGCAGGATAAAGAGGATCAGGATCTTGATATCCAGCTTTTCATGTATGAATCCAAGACGTGCCATAACCGTCTCCTTCCATGATTGCTTTATAGGACATTATATACTTTCCGTCCATGCTTTTTCAAGAGCTTTTTTACACATATGCGGAACTTGCGCATAGACTGTACTGAAGTGTTCTTCAATCCAGACAATAGGAGGTATATCTATGGCCGACAGAGTAGTGCCGGGGCCCGTTGAGAACTCGGCAAGCATTCGAGAAGCCGTATGCGTCAATACCAGAAAGATATTCGACAGCTGCCGAGACAAGGACTGTGTGGATGATCTGCGTGTCTACCCCACCGTGAGCTCCCAGTCCTACATAGAAAACGCGCTCAGCATCCGCCCCAAGCGTGCAGAGCTGCTCTATGTAGATGTAAGCGTTGAACCGGTCGGCTTTAACCGCGGCTATTTCACCGTCGACTGCACGTATTTCTACCGCGTCACCGGCGAGACCTTCCCCGGAGGCCAGACCTGCACAGGTCTGTGCGTGTTCGATAAGAGGGTCATTCTTTTCGGCAGCATCGCAAGCGTGAAGTCCTATTCCTCAGACAGCGCGCTGCCGCTCTCCACGGTCGACGAGCTGCCCATCGCCGTGGTCAATTCCGTCGATCCTATCTGCCTGCACTGCAAGATCTGCGATTCTGAGTGCCTGCTGCCGACTGAGCTTGAGCAGCGCAGCATCCCCGCAGCGATCACCGCGGCCTTCGACGAGAGCCTTGTCCTTACCGACACCGCCCGCCGCTGGTTTGCGACGATCGGCCAGTTCAGTATCATCAGGCTTGAGCGCGACACACAGCTGCTCATTCCCGCCTATGACTACTGCCTGCCCGATAAGGAGTGCCCCGGCACGATCACCGAGGATGATCCCTGCACGCTCTTCAGCCGCATCCGCTTCCCGGTCGAGGAGTTCTTCCCGCCCGACAGCATCTGCGACTGTGAGGACTACCGCAGCATGAAATAAGGCTGTGCGCATAAGGCATGATAAGGTATTAAAAGGGCTGCGGCACAACGCCGCAGCCCTTGGTCATTCCTTCTTATTTTGCGTTTTTCGCGCTGCTTACTATATCTCCGCTTACCGCATCGACCGTGTAGTCGTAAGCATATTTGTCCGCCGAGAACTGTATCTCATAGACAAGCTTGAGTCCGTCAAGCCTGAGCGCGGACTTGACGCTCTGCGCGTCCTTTTCTGCTATGCCCGCGTGGCTGTAGGCAGTAAGCTTCGCGGCCTGCACATCTATAAGCTCCGGCAGATTGGAGCCTGCCGCGCTGCTTGTGACGCTGTTCTCCGACGCAGAAGCGGCTTCCACTGTGTCCTCGGCAGCTCCGCTGCGCAGACGCTCCCAGCCCTCGACCTTGCCGGTCAGGGCATTGATCTCATATTCGTAATCCGCGTCCCCCGCGGTGAAGCCGATGATGTAAACGCTCGTTCCTCTGAGCTCCTCAATGCGTGCCTTATATACATCCGCGTCCTTTTCACTGACCTTCGCATGCTTGAGCGCTGCATTGACGGCGGTCTCCGGCTCTATGTATTCAGGCTCTGCGGGTGCGGACGGCTCCGGCGCCGCTTCTGCCGGTGCGGCGCTCGTCTCGGGTTTCGCGGATTCCTCCGGTTTTGTGCTTGCTTCCGGTTTCGCGCTTTCTGCGGGTGCCGTGCTCTCCTCAGGCTTGGCACTCGCCGTCGGCTTTGCGCTCTCTGCAGGTTCTGCCGAGGGCTTCACAGCCGCCTCAGGCTTTGCGGATTCACTCAGTTTCGGCGTCGACGTCGGCACTGCGGTCATGGTCGGCTCGACAGCCTCGGGAAACATCCGCGCCCAAAGTCCGGTAGGCTCACTGATCGTCGAAAGCTTCAGCCCGGCAAGCACGCCGCCGGCAAAAAGAACAAGGATCAGCAGAATGATCAGCCATGTCGGCATACGCTTTTTATTCTTTACGGTCGAAGTTGTACTGTATTCGTTATCCGTACTCACTTTTAACTTTACCCCTTTCTGTTTTCGGCTCACGCCAAGTATTTGTATCTATCTATGCCTGTAAACGTGTTTGCGTGAACGCCGGTTCACTTCTTGTCCGCGCTTTCAAAATATTCTTTAGCACTCTCCGCATCGCAGCGTATCTGTGCTGACAGTTCCTCAAATCCGGAAAACTTCCTCTCCGGGCGCAGGAATTTATAAAACTCGACTCTCGCCTGCCGTCCGTACAGATTGCCGCTGTAATCCAGCAGATGGCTCTCGACCGTGACGCTGTTCCCGTTCCCGACCGTCGGCCTGATGCCGACATTGGTCACCGCGACGTAGCTCTCGCCGCCCTCAAGGTAGACCTTCGCGGCATATACGCCGTGGCGCGGTATGATGACGCCCTCGGGAAAATGCATGTTTATCGTCGGCGTGCCGAGCTTCCTGCCGATGTGGTAGCCGGAATGAACAGTGTCCGACAGCGTATGCGGGTGGCCGAGATAGCGCGTCGCTTCCTCCATGTCCCCGTCCGCAATGAGCTTGCGGATATAGGTGGAGCTGACAACGCGTCCGTCAAGCATGACCGGCGGCATAATGTCGCATCCTATCCCGCGCTCCTCGCAATAGATCTTGAGCTTTTCGGCCTTGCCTTCGCCCTTATAGCCAAAGCAGAAGTCGTGTCCGACGACGACCCAGCCGATGTTGAGCTCGTCTATGATCGAATTGATGAACTCCTGCCACGGCATGCACATCACGTGTTTGTTGAAATGGATGAACACGACGTTATCTATCCCGTAGCAGCGGCGGATGATCTCCTCCCTGCCTATCGGGCTGTTGATAAGCGGGACCTCAGTGTTGAACACAAGGTTGTCCGGATGCACGTCAAAGCTCAGCACAGACGGCATCGCGCCGATCTCAGATGCGCGCTGCTTTGTTCTTTCCAGCAGTGAGCCGTGGCCGATATGCACCCCGTCGAAAAAGCCCAGTGCTATCGCGCGTTTTGTTTCTGCCATAAATTATTTATACCTCGAAAAAGCTTTTTACCGTTTTCATTGTGCCGCGCTGTACACGGCCGAGCATCAGGAATTCCCCGCCTGCGGAGTATAC
>ERZ825137.3099-NODE-3099-length-18316-cov-8.257051_pt1 | contig 18316 bp, 15 predicted proteins | sample MGYA00519873_ERZ825137 | MGnify/ENA primary metagenome ERZ825137 (study PRJEB31778, sample SAMEA3449190) | human gut metagenome | biome: human gut; feature: human-associated habitat; material: faeces | place: United Kingdom | collected 2010/2012 ...
ATCGCCGGTGTTGTAACCGGTGAGGCCGACGATGTCGACGTATTCATCGCCTGGATAGTAGTTGTCGGCGTAATTCCAGCAGAAATTCGGGAAGGATTTTTCGTTTGGATTCCACACCCAGAGGGTGTTTTTGTTGGCGCCTTCTTCTTCAAAGATGCTGTAGAGATAGCGGTAGAGTTCGACATAGGTGCTGCAGTCGCGGGCTGTCCAGTAGGCGGAATAGTTGCACCAGTCGCCGTTCATTTCGTTGAGCGGGCGGAAGAGCACGGGATGGCCAAAGCGGGCGACGTCGGCGGCGTAGTCGTGGCTGTCGCGGGTGGTCCCCACAATGCACACAAAGGCTACCCCGATCTGTACCTTGCGGGAATCGTACACGATGTCCCGCACCTCGGTGGAAAGATCCCCCTGCACCAGGGTGTACTCCACACCCTCCAAAAGCTGTTCCAGTTTCATTCAATAGCCCCCCTCTTTGCCTTGTTTATCGCTTTACAAAGTACTCGTCGTACCAGGTAAGGAACATGAATACGCACCAGATCTGGCGCCAGTTGTCCCGCTTGCCGCTCACGTGCTGATCCAGCAGCTTTTCCAGGCGCTTTGTGTTGAAGAACTGCGCCGCCGCCTCGCTGGTGAATGCCCGGCGCACAATGGCGGCGTATTTTTCCTGCCGCAGCCAGGCCCGCACCGGCACGGGGAAGCCCAGCTTTTTGCGATGGGCAACGCTTTCCGGCAGCTGCTTCATGGCGGCACCGCGCAGAGCGATCTTGGTGGACTCTTTGCCGGAGCGGTATTTCTGCGGGATGGACAGTGCCACATCCAGCATGTTGCGGTCCAGGAAAGGCACGCGCAGTTCCAGGCTGTTGGCCATGCTCATGCGGTCGGCTTTCAGCAGGATATCATACAGCATCCAGGTGTGCATATCCACCCACTGCAGCTGGGTGGGTTCATCCAGACCCTGCACTTTATCAAAATAAGGCTTAAAGAACTGTTCCGGGCGGGGGCTGTGGTAGTTCTTTTTCAGGCAGCGGTCACGTTCAGCCGGGTCCAGGAAAACATAGTTGGCGCGCATATAGCGCTGCCAGGGTTCTTCTGCACCGCGCACCAGGAAGTGCTTGCCCTTAAAGTCCGGCAGTTTGGATGCCACTGCGCCTGCGGCCTTACGCAGTGCTTTGGGCACCTTATGCTCGTAATCCATAAAGTGAACCGCCTGGCAGTACATGGGGTAGCCGCCAAACAGTTCATCGGCACCTTCGCCGGAAAGCACGACCTTGACGTACTTGCGGGCGTTCTGGGCCAAAAAGTAAAGCGGAACTTCCGCCGGGTTGGGCATGGGTTCATCCAGGTACCACTGGATCAGGCGGTTGGCTTCAAAGAACTGTTCGGCATCCACCTTATTGGCAATGCTGGGCACACCGATTTCCTTACTGAACTCCTGGGCATACGGCAGCTCGGAGTATTTTTCCTCCGCATAGCCGACCGAGAAGCTCTTGACATGCGGAGTACCCTTAGCAACCTCGTTGACCACAAAGCTGGAATCCACACCGGAAGAAAGGAAGCAGCCAACCTCAACATCGGCAATCTGATGGGCGGCAACGCTTTCGGCAAAGGTATCGGTGATGATTTTTTCCCACTCTTCCAGGCTCTTGGAATCGTCCACATGGTACTTGATCTCATAGTAGCGTTCCACTGTCAGCTCGCCATTTTCCCAGGTGAACATACATCCGCTGGGCAGCTTGTAGACATTTTTGAACATGGTTTCCTCATTGGGGATATACTCAATGCTCAAATATTCCGGCAGGCGTTCCTCGTTCAGTTCCTTTTTGAAACCGGGATGAGCCAGAAAGCTTTTGATCTCGCTGCCAAACAGGAACAGACCATCCTGATTATAATAATAGAACGGTTTGATACCGAAGATATCCCGCGCACCAAACATGGTTTTGGTTTTCTGGTCCCAGATCACGAAGGTGAACATGCCGCGCAGTTTGCCGGGCAGCTGATTGCCCCACTGCTCATAGCCATGCAGCAGCACCTCGGTATCGGACCGGGTGGCAAAGGTATGGCCTGCGGCGATCAGTTCCTCGCGCAGGGTCTGGAAGTTATAGATCTCGCCGTTAAAAATGCAGACAAGACTGCCATCCTCATTGAACATGGGCTGCTTGCCGCCCTCCAGGTCAATGATGGAAAGGCGGCGGTGGCCCAGGGCTACCTGGTCGTCCACATAGTAGCCTTCGCCGTCCGGGCCGCGGTAGGTGATCAGGTCCGCCATTCCTTTTACAATGCGGCGGGCGGTTTCCGCTTTATGGTTGCGCTCAGCAAAGCCGGTAATGCCACACATAGGCGCTTTCCCCTCTCTATATTATAATGGTTTGTTTTGTTACAGGCTGGCGTTTCTATGATTGCCAAAAGGGCGGCGGGTGCACAATGTGCGCCCCTACGGGGGCCAGCGATTTTATTTATAGTGTGTGATAGCTTTTATTCCATCATCAATCCCGCAGGCCCTTATTGCCATAGTAGCGGGCGGTTTTGCGGTAGTAATTCAGCTGGCTGCGGATGTACCAGAGCCAGCGCTTCAGGTTCCAATCCTCTTTGCAGAACAGCTGGTGGGCACATTTGCCCTCTTTTTTCAGCTTATCCGCACGGGCCAGCAGATCCGGGTCCTTCAGGTATTTTTTGATCACGCCGTAGGGGGCAATCATCCACAGGCTCTTGGTATCGGCAATGGTCAGGCCAAGTTCCTTGTGCTCCAGCACATCCTCCACCAGCCACTTGGACAGGTTATACCCTGCCGCGGTGACAAAGTAGCTGGAACGGCCCTGACGGGGGTTCATCTCAAACATCTTGTACTCGCCGGTGCGGGCGTCGTACTTGATGTCCATATTGGCAAATCCTTCCCACTGCATATCTTCCAAAAAGTTTTTCAGCTTTTCCAGCAGGGCAGCATCATTGTATTCGGGGTCAGACAAGATAGCCGCATAGTTGCCGATGCCTTCGGGGGTCTGCTCTTCCAGCAGGGGGCGGCCCAAAGCCATCAGCTTGACTTTGTGGTCCAGGCCGCAGTAGGCGTTCAGCACACGCATGCAGTTGTCATCGCCGGGGATATACTCCTGCAGAATCAATTCGTCCTGGTAGCTGCTGCCGTAAATGGCGGCGGTGATGGCGTCAAATTCTTCGCGGTTATTGGCAAGGAACACCTTTTTCTTGTGGGGGAAGGTGCAGTTCCAATATGCCGGGGAATTGCTCGCCTTGATGATAACGGGGAACGCAAACGGCAGTTCTATATTTTTATAGTTCTGCGCATTGCAGGTTGCCGTTTTGGGGTAGCTCAGGCCGTGTGCTTCGCAGGCACGGTAAAAGTTTTCCTTAATATCCAGGTCCAGCACGGTTTGCAGTTCCGGGCAGGCAAAGTGGTAATAGGGTTTCAGGGCATCGCGGTGGCGGCCCATCAACACGGTGTAACCGTCCGCGCAGGAAACCAGCACCAGCGGCTTGTCCGCATGGGCTTTTGCGTAATCGGTCAGCGTTTTTACAAACGTTTCATCGTTTTCCAAATCAGGTTCCAGCACGGCAATTTTTACAAGATTGGTGTTGGAAGTTGCAACCAGCGCACCCTTGCAGATGGCCACGCTGCGCACGCCATACTGCTGGTAAAAGCTGCGTGCCATACCATAAACATTGGCATCGCTGCCAAGAAGTACCGGTAAAAAATCAGACATAATACCAAACCTTTCCCATTTTGGTTATCCTTTATTTTACCGCCATTGCCACCACATGTCAAACGGCAATATCGCCTGCTTTGGGGGTGCGGGCACGGCGTTTTTTGTCTGCGCGGGCGAAAATTCCAGCAGCATTCGCCGCAAAATGCTTTTCTTTACGGCGCGAACCGTGTATAATAGGGCATATCGTACAAACAGTACCGGTTTCCGCCGGGGCAAGAAAGTAATAACCTGCGGTTTGTTTTTAGCTCCGCAGCCAGTTGAGGATTATAACCATGTGTGGAATTGTTGGCTTTGTCGGCGCACGCGCCGACATGCAGGAAATTTTGCAGGGCATGATGGATGCCATCGCCCACCGCGGCCCCGATGGTCAGGGCCAGTTTATTGAAGGCCCGGCAGCCCTTGGCCAGCGCCGCCTTTCCATCATTGACCTGGAGGGCGGCAAGCAGCCCATGTTCAATGAGGACCAGAACCTCGCCGTCATCTTTAACGGCGAGATCTACAACTTCCAGGAGTTGACCGCCGAATTGATGCGCGCCGGGCACACCTTCGCCACCCGGTCCGACACCGAAGTTTTGCTGCACGGGTACGAGCAGTGGGGCAAGGAGATGCTGCAAAAGCTGCGCGGCATGTTCACTTTTGCCATCTGGGACCGCAAGAACGAAACGTTGTTCTGCGCGCGCGACCATTTTGGCATCAAGCCGTTCTATTATTACCAAAACGATGCCGGAGAGCTGCTGTTTGGCAGCGAGATCAAAAGCTTTTTGGCCCACCCCGGCTTCAAGAAAGAGCTGAACGAAGAGCAGCTGCCGCTGTATCTTTCCTACCAGTATTCCCCCGGGGAGGATACGTTCTTCAAGGGCGTCAAAAAGCTGATGCCCGCCCACTGGCTGGAATGGAAAGCTGGGCAGCTGACGGTGCAGCGCTACTGGCAGCCCAAGTTTGACCCCGATGATTCCCGCACACTGGAAGAGTGGGAGGACGAGATCAGCGCGGCGATGAAAGAGAGCGTGCAGGCACACAAGATCGCGGATGTTGAGGTTGGCAGCTTCCTTTCTTCCGGCGTGGATTCCAGCTACATGGCCGCGCTGGCCCATGTGGACAAAACATTCACCGTTGGCTTTGCCAACAAGCAGTATGACGAAACCGACTATGCACAGGAATTTTCCAAGCACATCGGGGTCAAGAATTACGCTTACCGCATTACGCCGGAGGAATACTGGGCCAACCTGGGCAAGATCCAGTACCACATGGATGAGCCTCTGGCGGATGCCGCTTCGGTCGCGCTGTACTTTGTCAACCGCGAAGCATCCAAGCAGGTCAAGGTATGCCTGTCCGGCGAGGGCGCCGATGAATTTTTCGGCGGGTACAACATTTATAAAGAGCCGTTTACCGTAACCTGGTATGACAAGATTCCCCTGCCCATCCGCCGGGCCATCGGCGCGGTGGCGGACCTGCTGCCGCCGGTGCATGGCATCAACTTTTTGGTGCGCCGCGGCAAGCCGCTGGCGGAGCGTTACATCGGCAACACCAACCTGATGGATGAGCACCGCAAGAAAAAGCTGCTGAAAAACTACCACCCCGGCAAGCTGCCCACCGACCTTTCCCGCCCGTACTTTGAGCTTTCCAAAGGGCAGGACGCTGTGACCCAGATGGAAACCTGCGACCTGAACCTGTGGATGGTGGGCGATATTCTGCTGAAAGCCGACAAGATGAGCATGGCCAACAGCCTGGAGCTGCGCGTGCCGTTCCTGGACCGCAAAGTATTTGAACTGGCAAGTCATATTCCGACCAAGTGCAAGGTGAACGCCAGCCAGACCAAGATTGCGATGCGCGGTGCGGCAGAAAAGACCATTCCCGCCAAAACGGCAGACAAAAAGAAGCTCGGCTTCCCTGTTCCGGTACGCGCCTGGCTGCGGGATGAGCAGTATGCGGGCGTTGTGCGTAAGGCATTTAACACCCCCGCCGCGGAGCAGTTTTTCCGCACAAAAGAGCTGAATGCCATGCTGGACCAGCATATTTCCGGCAAGCGGGATAACTGGCGGCAGATCTGGTGCATTTTTATGTTCTTAGTCTGGTACGATGAATACTTTGTAAAACGCTGAGGTGATAACAACATGCTGTTAAAACAACTGCTGAAAAATCTGGACTATACACTTGTTCAGGGCTGCCTGAATACCGAAGTGACTGACATTTACTATGATTCCCGCAAGGTAACGCCGGGCGGTCTGTTTGTCTGCATCGTCGGCACCCAGCGGGACAGCCATGATTACGCCGCGGACGTTGCCGCCAAAGGCGCCGCCGTGCTGGTCATCCAGCACGACCTGCCCGCCGAGGTGCTGGCCGCTTTGCCGGACGTGACCGTGGTCAAGTTCGAGAGCACCCGTTACGCCATGGCGCTGCTTTCCACCGCCTATTTTGGCCGTCCCGCGCTGGAAATGACGATGGTTGGCGTGACCGGCACCAAGGGCAAAACCACCACCACCCACATGATCAAGGCTGTGCTGGAAGCCGCAGGTCACAAGGTCGGCATGGTCGGCACCAACGGCGTGTATTACCCCGGCCACCACTATGACCTGAACAACACCACCCCCGAGAGCTATGAGCTGCAAAAGATCCTGCGCCAGCTGGCGGATGCCGGGTGCGATGCCTGCGTGATGGAAGTTTCCAGCCAGGGCGTGATGATGGACCGCGTGGCGGGCATCCATTATAAAGTGGGCGTGTTCACCAACCTGTACCCGGACCACATCGGCCCCGGCGAACATTCCAGCTTTGAGGAATACCGCAGCTGGAAGGGCAAGCTGTTCCAGCGCTGTGATGTCGGCGTGGTAAACGCCGATGACCCCAACACCGAAGCATTGCTGGAAGGCCACACCTGCAAGCTGGTTACCTATGGCATCCATGCCCCCAAGGTGGACTACCGTGCCAGCGAGCAGTACCGCCTGCTGCGCAATAAAGAGATGCTGGGCGTTGAGTTCACCCTGACCGAGCCGGACGGCCACACGCTGGACGTACAGGTGGGCATGCCGGGGCTGTTCAGTATTTACAACGCCCTGGCCACCATCGGCGTGGGCAAGGTGCTGGGCCTTGCGGATGCCCCCATCCATGAGGGACTGAAAAAGGCGCTCGTCAAAGGCCGTGTGGAGCTGGTGCCCATCAGCCACAAGTTCACCATCCTGATCGACTATGCCCACAACGAAGCCGCCACCGAAAGCCTGATTGAAACCCTGCGGGAGTACAACCCCAACCGCCTGGTCGTGGTGTTCGGCTGCGGCGGCAACCGCAGCAAGCTGCGCCGTTACGGCATGGGCGAAGTGTGCGCCAAGTTGGCGGATTTCAGCATCCTGACCGAAGACAACAACCGCTTTGAAAAAGTGGAAGATATTATCGCGGACATCAAAACCGGCATGGCCAAGGGCAACCCGGACGCCAAGTATGTGGAAATTCCCGACCGGCTGGATGCCCTGCATTACGCCATTGACCACGCGCAGGAGGGCGACCTGATTGCCGTAATTGGCAAAGGCCACGAAGCCTACCGTGACCGCGAGGGTGTTAAAACGCCGTTTTTGGAGCGCGAGCTGATTGAAGAGTACGCCGCTGAAACTGGGGTAGAATAAGCAATTTTGCAGGGCTATGCTTTGCCTTTTGCTGCTTTGCGGCAAAAGCGGCACGGCCCTGCTTTTCTTTTGCACAAAACTATGGTATACTGTCTGTGTATACTAAAAAATTCAAACCGAACCAATGCGGAAAGGAGGCCGGTTTGATGACCACACAACCACCTGACCGGCTTTTCCGCCCGGTCAGCCCAGCAGCACAGGCCAAGGGCGAGCGTGTGTTCTGCGCTGCCGTGGCGCTGCTGCTGGTTTTATCGGAGGTATTCAGCTCCAACATTCAAAACACACTGCCCACATTCAGCCATGTGTGCCGCATTGCCTTAACCGTTACGGCGGCGGTGCTGCTGGTTGCCAAAAGCCTGCTGCTGACCCAGTGGCAGACCAAACAACAGGCGCTGACGGCTGCCGCGTTGGCCGCTTTTGCGGTGTTTACCACCGCATACGGGCACGACCAATGGTTTTTGTTTGCCGTTTTGCTTGGCATTGGTGCCAAGGATGTTGATTTGCGCCGGGTGCTGCAGGTCTACCTTGCCGCAGCGGCTGGCGGGCTGCTGGCGGTGCAGCTGCTGCACGCCGCAACGCCGCTGGTGCCCTACCTGTACTACTGCCGCAACTGGGATTACGGCTATGGCCATTACAACGGGTACGGTGCCCGGCTGGCCGGTGTGTTTTTTGCCTGGGGCTGGCTGCGTTGGCCGCGCCTGCGCTGGTGGGACTGGGGCGGCTTGGCTGCCCTGGCAGCCTACACGCTGCTGGTGCCCGGCTGCCGCGGGGCTGGCATTGCCATGGTGCTGCTGCTGGTTTTGTTTTTGCTGCAGCGTGCCTTGCCCGCCTTTTTTGAAAGCCGCATCTGGCACGGCATGGCTCTGGCTGCCGTACCGCTGGCGCTGGGGTTCAGCCTGTTGGCCGGGCGGCTGTTTGACCCGGATCATCCCACCGCCACCCCGCTGCTGGACAAACTGAACGGCCTGCTTTCCGGCCGGTTCGAGATCTGGCACCATGTGTTCTGGGGGTATCCCCTCTACCACCCGGAGCAGGACGGGGTGCCCGGCTGGTACCATGATGCCATGCCCAAGGCCGTTACCCTTTTGGGTGGCCTTGCCACTGATGGAGACGAGCACCACGCCATTGATAACTCTTTCCTTGCTATCCCGATGAACAAGGGTGTGCTGGGGGCCGTGGTGATTGGGGTCATCTTTTTGCTGTTGATGTGGCGGCTGTGCCAAAACCGCTGCACGGGCGAAACTTTGTTTTTGACGGTGATCCTGGTTTACTTTTTGATGGAAAACAAATGCTTTTTGTTCTCCGCCGACCCGTTCATTCTGCTGCTGCCCGCAGCGCTGTTTCCCGCAAAGGGCAAGCCTCTGCCGGTCGTCTGCCCGCCGGTAACACGAGGGTGTATCTGAAAAGAATAGAAAAGCTGCCTGAACCTGTTTGCAGTGTGCAAACGATCCAGGCAGTTTTATTTTTATCCAATTTGTTTTTTGTCAAAAGCGGGCTTATCTCACAGCTCGCTGAGGATATTGCCGTCAATGGAGATGGTGATGACCTGCCACGGGATGAACTTGCCGCTGTTCTGCAAGGCCGACTTGGCGGCGCGTTCCAGCCCGCCGCAGCAGGGCACTTCCATCCGCACTACGGTCACGCTCTGGATGTTATTTTCGCGGATGATCTGGGTCAGCTTTTCGCTGTAATCCACATCGTCCAGCTTGGGGCAGCCCACCAGCGTGATATGGCCGCGGATGAATTTTTGATGGAAGTTGGCGTAAGCATAGGCCGTGCAGTCCGCTGCAATCAGCAGTTTGGCCCCATCAAAGTAGGGGGCGTTGACCGGAACCAGTTTGATCTGCACCGGCCATTGGGAAAGCTGAGACCGCAGTGCTGGCATGTCCTCCCCTGCCGGTTCCGGCTTATGCTGCATCTGGCGCATCTGGCTGCCGGGGCAGCCGTGGTGCATCTGCGGCGCAGGCTGGTGGAACACGCTGCGGGCCGCGCTGCCGGGGCAGCCGCCCAGCGGCTTTTGGGCGGCTGCGGCTTTCTGGCGCTTGTTTTCCTCCACAGCCTTTTCATCATAAGCGGCGGCTTCGCGCTCCACAAAGGTGATAGCGCCGGTGGGGCAATGGGGCAGGCAGTCGCCGAAGCCATCGCAGTAGTCATCCCGCATCAGTTTGGCCTTGCCGTTGACCATGGCGATAGCACCTTCGTGGCAGGCATTGGCGCAGGCACCGCAGCCGTTGCATTTATCGGTATCGATCTGGATAATTTTGCGAATCATAGAGGGTGTTCCTTTCTCCGCGCCGTTCAATGCCGTGCATTGCTGTGCGGCGCGCTGCTCTTTTCTTTTTGCTGTGCTTGTATTATAATGCCATCAGGCTAATAAATCTGTGGTTATAACCACAAAAAGCGAGGAATCCCATGGAAAAAACAGCCAGCACCCCCATCCAGCTTTTCCGTGGCATGACGGCGGACGAACTTGCCGCCCTGCGCGCCGCCCACTGCATCCGTGTGCAGCGTTATGACAAAAACGCTCTGATCTACCATGCGGGCCGTGTGGTACATGAGATCGGCATTGTGCAAAGCGGCAGCGTAAACGTAGAATCCAACGACCTGTGGGGCAACAAAAGCATTTTGAGCCATGTGGAAGCCGGGCAGGCGTTTGCCGAAACTTATGCCCTGTGCGGCGAGCCGCTGATGGTGGATGTGGCCGCCGCGGAGCCGTGCGAAATTTTATGGCTGGATCTTGTACCCATGCTGCAGCAGCAAAACACTGCCGCCAGCTGGTACCCCAAGTTTTTGCACAACCTGTTACTGCTTTCTATGCAGAAAAACCTGGCGCTCTCCCAACGCATCCGGTGCACCACACCAAAAAGTGTGCGTGGGCGGCTGCTGACCTATCTTTCTGCGCAGGCAGTGCGGGCGGGCAGCACGCATTTTTCCATCCCGTTTGACCGCCAGCAGCTGGCGGACTACCTGAACCTGGACCGCAGCGCACTTTCCAAGGAGCTGGGCAAAATGCGGGACGATGGGCTGATCCGCTGCCGCAAAAACGAATTTGAGCTGTGTGGAACGGAATAACGCCCCCTTATCCACTATCCTTAAGGCAACACCGCACAATTCCCGCCTTGCGGCTTAAGCACCGCTCCGGCGGGAATTGTGCGGTGTTGCCCAAACAGCATGCGGCCTGCTTCGTCTAGCTTGTTGGCTTTTAACAGACGGATCACTTCGGGGATATTGGTCTGGATGGGCACCCCTGCTGGCAGCGCGGCTTTTTGCAGCCCAGACACTGGTTGGCTTCGTCCATGACATGTAGTGCCATTGTTTTTCCTCATTTCGCAACGATTTTGCGTGTTAAAAGCGCAACAAAGTTTCAACTCAGCACACTTTTTATCCATAATTATATTATAATAGCACTACATGCGCCGTGTACGCAAACCCCATGGGCTGTATTTTGTACCGGCAAAGTAACGAAAAATCAACCGCTTTGCTGTGCATATCAGCAGCAATTTGCAGTTTTTGGTCCTGCCCCGCCAAACCCGCAAGGCTGGTGCCCGCCGGAATTTTTGCGTGCTTTAACAGCGGCAGCGCGCTGCGCTTTGCCCCCAGCACCAACAGGTACGGCGGCAGCGCGGGCAGGCCCGCGGCGGGCACATCCAGCACAGCATCCAGTACCAGTCGCCGCAGGCGGGCCGTGGGGTAGCGCTTGGTTTTCAGGCGGTCATACAGATCATTTACCGTTTCTGCTTCGCGGGCTGCGGCATACAGGCGGTTTTCCAGCCCTTCGCCCGCGCCGCGTAAGGTACTCAGCTGCTCCGGCGTTTTGGTGCGCAGCAAAGTCAGCACTGCGGTGCTGAACTTTTCCGGGTCCGCCAGCTGACCTTGTTCCGCGGCCTGGCGGTACAGCTCCATGGCTGCCTGCGGCACAAAGGGGCTGGCAGCCTTGATTCCTTGCGTATGCACCAACTGCCGGATATGGGAAGCCGAAGCCAGTGCCTGCCCCTGCACCTGGCCGGTCTGGGCGGTGCCATGGGCTGCGCCCAGACGCGGCAGGGGCAGCAACTGCATGGCTGCCCCCTGCCGCAGAATGGCCTTGCAGTATTCGATCCCCAAAATGTTGTTAGGCGTTTGCAGCAAATCCGCAGCACCGGGGCACAATGTTTCGGCGGCTGCGGCACGGGCGGCGGCAAAGGGCAGGCCGCTTTCCAGCTGGCTGCGCAGCGCCGCTGGGAACGCCGCACTGCACAGCGCTGCAGCCGCTGCCTGCAAGGGGGCGGGCTCCGGGGTTTCGGCACCGAACGCAAGGGTATCGCACCCCAGCGCGGCCAGCAGATGTACCCCGGCAGCGGCAAACTGTTCTGCGCTGGCGTTGGCATAGGGCGCAGGCAGCGCCACCACCAGGTCCGCCCCGGCAGCCAGCGCTGCGCGCACCCGCACAGCTTCCGGCAGGATGGGTACCCCACCGCGCTGCACAACGCCGGTGCTCATGCACACCGCGATGGTACTGGCCCCCCGCTGCCGCAGCATGCGCAGCTGCAATGCGTGGCCGCTGTGGAACGGGTCATACTCTGCAATGATGCCGACAAAATTCATATCGTCTACCCCTGATTCTCTGCAAATTCTGTTCGCTTGTGCCGAAAAGAGCCTTGCAATGTTTTCTGCTTCATTATATAATAAATTTGTCTGATACAAAAGGGCCAATACAAAAACCGGGTCCCGCCCGGCATGGTTCTTAAATTTTGAAGGAGGACAAATCCAATGAAGATCCTTGTTATCAACTGTGGTTCTTCCAGCCTGAAATATCAGCTCATTGATATGCAAGGCGAGAAGGTGCTGTGCAAGGGCCTGTGCGAGCGCATTGGCATGGAAAGCAGCATGATCACCCACGAGGCCAACGGCCACAAGGCCACCACCCCGGCGATCTTCCCCACCCACACCGAGGCTTTTGCTGAGGTCGTGAAGAAGATGACCACCGGCGAGGGCAAGTGCATCAACGATGTCAGCGAGATCAACGCCATCGGCCACCGCGTTGTCCACGGCGGCGAGAAGTTCAAGGCCAGCTGCCTGATCACCGATGAAGTCATCAATACCCTCCGGGAGCTGAGCCCCCTGGCCCCCCTGCACAACCCCGCAGGCATTCTGGGCATTGAGGCTGCACGCAAGGTGTTCGGCAACATCCCCATGGTCGCTGTGTTCGATACCGCTTTCCACAGCACCATGCCCCCGAAGGCTTATATGTACGCCATCCCCTACGAGTACTATGAAAAGTACGGTGTCCGCCGTTACGGCTTCCACGGCACCAGCCACAAGTATGTTGCATACAAGGCTGCTGAGTACCTGGAGGAGCCCATTGAGCGCCTGAAGCTGATCACCTGCCACCTGGGCAACGGTTCTTCCATTGCTGCTGTGGACCAGGGCAAGGTCGTGGATACCTCCATGGGCATGACCCCGCTGGCCGGCCTGATGATGGGCACCCGCTGCGGCGACCTGGACCCCTCTGTGGTCAACTACCTGAAGTACACCCTGAACATCACCGGCCACGAGCTGGACGAGATCCTGAACAAGAAGTCCGGCCTGCTGGGCATCTCCGGTGTCTCCAGCGACAAGCGCGATGTGGAGGAGGCAGCTGCTGCAGGCAACAAGCGCGCACAGCTGGCTTCTGACATGCTGAACTACCAGATCAAGAAGACCATCGGCAGCTACATTGCCGCCATGGGCGGCGTGGATGCCATCGTCTTTACCGGCGGCATCGGCGAGCATGATGCTGCTGCCCGTGCAAAGATCTGCCACCACATGGATTGGCTGGGGATCCGCATCGATACCGACAAGAACAAGCACATCCAGGGCGATGTCTGTGAGATCACTGCCTGGGGCGCAAAGGTCCGCACGCTGGTCATTGCTACCGATGAGGAGCTGATGATCGCCCGCGACACCAAGGAAGTTGTCGAGAAGTAAGCCGTTCGTATTTTACGCGGTTTTTACGATGCAATAAAAAAGGGAACACGCTTCTGGATGGGGGCGCGTTCCCTTTTGCTGTTTTCCGGGGCGCAAACCCTGTCTAATTGGGCCGAATGCACAAAAATGAAGCCGAAGGTTTGTTTTTTGGTTGACAAATCAAAAAAAGAACGGTACAATAGAGAAGTCCTCAACCAGAGGATGTTCTATCATTCAAGCCCCTGGTAGCTTACGATCAGCGCGATGGTCCCTAAAAACCAAAGGTATGGTTACAATCCTTCCGCGGGCAAGAACTAAACAAAGAGGAGATACTACTATGTTCGAAGACAAGACTTTAGTTTGCAAAGACTGCGGCAAGGAGTTTGTTTGGACTGCTGGTGAGCAGGAGTTCTACGCATCTCGCGGCTTTGAGAACCAGCCCCAGCGCTGCAAGCCCTGCCGTGACGCTCGCAAGAACGGCGGCGCACGCAGCAACAGCGGTGAGCGCCAGATGTTCGATGCTGTCTGCGCAGCTTGCGGCAAGGCTTGCAAGGTTCCCTTCCAGCCCCGTGAGGACCGTCCGGTCTACTGCTCCGACTGCTTCGCTCGTATGAAGCAGAACTAAGCGCTGATTTTTAAATCTGAAGCTTGGCCCCCGCTGTCGCAAGATGGCGGGGGCTTTTTGTGTGGAAAGAGAACGCAAAACCTCTCCGTCATTGCTTCGCAATGCCACCTCCCCTAACGAGGGGAGGCCTTGGCATTCCACGCAAAGTTTCCGGTTTCGCCAGAGGCTCCCCTACCAGGGGAGCTGGCGAGCGTAAGCTCGACTGAGAGGTTGTACAAAGATGAGGCTTAAAATTTGTAAGAAGTCTTGCAAAAATACCTAGTAATAGGGTATAGTATATATGAATGGTCTGTTTGACCACGAAAACACCCACAACAGAAAGGAATCCCATCATGTTTGATATTTTTAATATGCTCAAGAAGAACGAGGAGAACAAGACGATGCAGGTGACCCGCGAGACCATCATTGGCGATATTCTGGATATGGATCAGACCACCGCTCCCTATTTTATGGAGATCGGTATGCACTGCCTGGGCTGCCCCGCTTCCCGCGGCGAGAGCATCGCTGAGGCCTGTGAGGTCCACGGTGTGGACTGCGACGAGCTGCTGGAGAAGCTGAACGCCCATCTGGCTTCCAAGAAGGCCTGAGTGCTCCCCACACTGGATGCGCGTCTGACCGCCGCCGCCGAGCTGGTGCTGCCGGGCAAGCCGGTGGCCGACATCGGCTGTGACCACGGCAAGCTGACAGCGGTGCTGGCGGCCTCGGGGAAATACCCCCGGGTCATCGGGGCCGATCTGCGCCCCGGCCCGCTGGCAAAGGCAGAACAGACGCTGGAACATGCAGGATGCAAAGACCGCGTTGAGCTTCGGCTCGGCGACGGTCTTTCTGTGTTGTCTGCGGGCGAGGTGGGAACCATTGTGCTGGCGGGCGTTTCGGCACAGACCACCTGGGAGATCATCGAACAGGCCCCGTGGGTGTCGCAGGTCGGCGGGCCCCGGCTGGTGATGGTGCCGGCCACCCGCCACAGCGAGCTGCGCCGCTGGCTGTGGGAACACGGCTTTGCGCTGGCAGCAGACCGCCCCGTGCAGGCGGCGGGCCGCTGGTACGCCGTGATGGCTGCCGAGTACACCGGCGAGGTGCGCACCCCCACCTTTACCGAGTGTCTGTTCGGCAGAACAGCCGAATGGCCCGAGGGTGCAGGATATGCCGCCTGGCAGAAGGCCAAGCTCCCCCGTTTCCGGCTGGGCGTGCCGGATGGGACGGAGCTGGCAGAGGAGATCGATAAATTGTTAGATGGCTCGCCCTCTCAGACTCGCTGACGCTCGCCAGCTCCCCCAAAGGGGGAGCCCTTGGCAAAACCGGACACTTTGTGGGGATTGTCAAAACCTCGCCCTTCGGGAGAGGTGGCATTGCGCAGCAATGACGGAGAGGGTGAGGCTGCTGAAATTGGAGGTACAGCTTTATGGCTACAACCAATGATATTTACGCTGAGATGCAGCGCTATGCGCCGCTGGAACTGGCAGAGAGCTGGGATAACCCCGGCCTGCTGGTGGACTGCGGCCGTGAGGTGTCCCGGGTGCTGGTAACGCTGGACATCACCCCCGAGGTGGTGGAGGAAGCTGCGGCCGGGGGCTGCGAGCTCATCGTGTCCCACCACCCGGTCATTTTCAGCCCGCTGAAAAAGCTGACCCCCCGAGATGTGTCGTTCCAGCTGGTGCAAAAAGGCATCTCTGCCATCTGTATGCACACCAATCTGGATGCCGCCGAGGGCGGCGTGAATGAGGTGCTGGCGGGCATCTTCGGGATGCAGGACTGGGAAGTGTTTGCTGATGGCTGCGGCCGGGTGGGTGAGGTTGAGCCCATCACGGTGCCGGAGCTGGCCCGCAAGGCGCAGGCTGTGCTGGGCGGGCGGTGCAACCGGCCCCGGAGCGGCCCCGCGGTGCAGGTCAAGTTTGCGGATAGCGGCAAGACTGTAAAGCGGCTGGCGGTCATCAGCGGCGCGGGCGGAAGCATGTTCGAGGATGCCCTTGCCGTGGGGGCGGACTGTCTGCTGACCGGCGAGGCCAACCACCACGCGGCCATAGATGCCGTGCGTCTGGGGCTGTCGCTGGTGGCGGCGGGGCACTACGCCACCGAGTTCCCGGTGTGTGCAGCCATCGCTGACCGCCTGCGCACTGCGTTCCCGGAGCTGGAGGTGCGGGTGAGCGGAGAGAACAGAGATCCGTTTACTTATATATAAAGGAGACGGATTAAACCTCTCAGGCGCTTTGCGCCAGCATACGGGTTGCGGCTCCCAGCATCCACTTCGTGCAAAGTGTTGCACTCGTGTCCTGCTGGCCGCGGCCCCAACAACTCCTCCCTTCATCCGCCACTGGCGGCGGTCGTCGTCGTTGCCTAGTAGGGGAGCCCTTGGCAAACCGGAGTGTTTTGCGTAAACGAATAAGAGATTCTATCAGAGAAACAGGTGATTATAAGATGGCACTTGATGCCGCGACGCTGGCGCTGACGGCTGGGGAGCTGAAACAGACCCTGACCGATGCGAAGATCGCAAAAATATTTGAACCCACCCGCGATGAACTGGTGCTGACCCTGCGCACCCGCACCGAGACCTATGCGCTGCTGCTCTCGGCACGCAGCGGCTCGGCCCGGGTCTGCCTGACCGAAGAGAGCTTCGAGAACCCCGAGACACCGCCCTCCTTCTGTATGCTGATGCGCAAGCATCTGACCGGCGGCAGACTGCTGGATGTGCGGATGGAGCCGGGTGACCGCATCGTGTACTTTACCTTCCAGTGCACCAACGAGATGGGTGACCTGGTGCAGAACATCCTCTGCGCCGAGCTGATGGGCCGCTACTCCAATCTGGTGCTGGTGCAGAACGGCAAGATCATCGATGCCCTCAAGCGGGTGGATTTTGAGGACAGCGATGTCCGGCAGCTGCTGCCGGGCCTGCCCTATACCATTCCGCCCAAACCGGCCCGCCCCGACTTTTTGCAGGTGAGCGCCGCGTCTATCGTGGCGGCAGCCTGTGAGCGGGATCTGCCTGTGGCCGATGCTCTGAACAAGACCGTGGCCGGTGTCGGCCCGGTGGTCTGCCGGGAAGCCGCCTGGCGCGCCTTCGACGGGGAACACCTGCTGGCCAACGAGCTGGACGATGCACAGAAGCGGAAGCTGATGGCCACCATCGACGAGCTGAAGGAGCTCCACCACAACGGCGGCTGTCCCTGCAGCGTGACTGCCCCGGACGGCAAGCCGGTGGAGTTCACCTTCTTCCGGCCCCAGCAGTACGGCGATACCTATATTATAAAGGAGTGGCCGTCCTTCAACGCCCTGCTCGAGGGCTACTATGCCGAGAAGGACCGCGCCGAGCGCCTGCGCACCAAGAGCAAGGAGCTGCACAAGGCCGTGCACAACATGTACGAGCGTGCGGTCCGCAAGCAGGCCGCCCGGCAGGAGGAGCTGGCCGCCAGCGGCAAGAGCGAGAAGCTGCGGCTCTACGGGGAGCTGCTCTCGGCCAACCTCTATTTGGCCCAGAAGGGAATGAAGAGCATCACCGTGCCCAACTGGTATGATGAGGGCAAGGAAGTGACCATCCCGCTGGACCTGCGGTTCAGCCCCAGTCAGAACGCCCAGAACTTCTTCAAGAACTACAAGAAGAAGCAGACCGCCGCCCGGATGCTGGTAGACCTGCTGGCAGAGGGGGAAAAGGAGATCGCTTATCTGGAAACCGTACTCTATGAGGTGGAGACCGCCGCCGGTGAGGCGGCACTGAACGAGATCCGGGCCGAGCTCAAGAGTCAGGGCTACCTGAAATACTACAAGCAGCGCGACAAGCGCCAGAAGCCTGCCGACTTCCTGCGCTTTACCTCCAGCGACGGCTTTGAAATTCTTGTGGGCCGCAACAACGCCCAGAACGACAAGCTGACCCTCCATACCGCCCGGGGCAAGGACCTCTGGTTCCATGTCCAGAAGGCTCCCGGCAGCCATGTGGTCGTGATGAGCCGGGGCGAGGATATCCCGGACACCACCCGGCAGGAGGCCGCCGAGCTGGCCGTGATCTATTCCAGCGCCTACAAGGCCGGTACCGGTGCCAAGGTGGCGGTAGATACCACCGAGGTGAAGAACATCTGGAAGGCCAACGGCGCAAAGCCCGGCATGGTTCTGTATGAGGTGTACACCACCGTCTACATCACTCCCCGGGATGGGCTGGAAGAACAGCTGAAACAGAAGAAGTAAAGATCGACCCTCTCCGTCAAAACCTGCGGGCCCTGACGGAGAGGGTCTTTTTGTATAAAGCGCCCCATTCCGGTGCATCCTGAGAGGCAGGGGAGTTTTCCACGCGAAAACGTGGAACGCGGTATGCAAAATGCACAAAAAATGCGCCAAAAGACCGCGCGGAGAAAATAAAAAAGAAAAATACGATTTTTTTGAAAAAACACTTGCCAAATGCACGCAGATGTGATAAAATATCTCTCGGCTGCAAAGGGCTTGTGCGATACAAG
>ERZ825137.3100-NODE-3100-length-18315-cov-44.474370_pt1 | contig 18315 bp, 8 predicted proteins | sample MGYA00519873_ERZ825137 | MGnify/ENA primary metagenome ERZ825137 (study PRJEB31778, sample SAMEA3449190) | human gut metagenome | biome: human gut; feature: human-associated habitat; material: faeces | place: United Kingdom | collected 2010/2012 ...
CGCCCCGCTGGCAGAAAAGCGCGGTGTCACGCTAAAAGCGGAGGGCGACGGCGTTATGACCGGCAGCGACGCGCTGATCTATCGGCTGATCTTCAACCTGACGGAGAACGCCGTCAAGTACAACCGCCCTGGCGGCTCGGTGTGGGTCTACGTCACACAGGAGACGGAAAAACTCCTGATCCGCGTTTCCGACACCGGCCGCGGCATTCCGGAGGAATTTCAGCGGAGCATCTTTCAGCCCTTCTTCCGGGTGGACAAGTCCCGCAGCCGCGAGTACGGCGGCGCGGGACTGGGGCTTTCTCTGGTGTGGGAGATCGCCGATCTCCACGGCGGCTGCGTTTGGGTGGAGGAAAGTTCGGACAAGGGCACGACCATCGCGGTGGAGCTGCCGATACAGTGAAGCTGCATCTCATATAAAGCAATAAGCCGCGCAGTGGGAGCACCCTTCGGGCGCTCCCGCCTTATCTTAGCATTTTGAATGACTTTGTATTTTCCCAAAGGCCCCCGCTTCGGCGGGGGCCCTTGTCTTTTCACCTTTCGTTTCCCGCTGCGTAGGATAGACTGTACGGAGTCGCCCGGCTCCGCATACTACGGATACGGAAAAGGGAGTGTCTATGCAATCATCTGTCCTTCAGGGGATATTGCTCCCCTTCTGGGGCACGTCGCTGGGTGCGGCGTGCGTATTCTGCCTGCAAAGAGCGCCCTCCGCCGTTCTGCGCCGCGTGCTGGAGGGCTTCGCCGCCGGGGTGATGACCGCTGCCTCGGTGTGGAGCCTGCTGCTGCCCGCTATCGACTGGGCGGACATGGGCCGCTGGTCCTTCCTTCCGGCGGCGGGCGGTTTCTGGCTGGGGGTGCTGTTCCTGCGGCTGCTGGAGCGACTGCTGCCGGAGGCTGTTACCGACCGTTCCACCACCATGACCCTTCTGGCGGTGACGCTGCACAACATCCCGGAGGGGATGGCGGTGGGTGCGGCCTATGCCGGATGTGTGGCGGCAGGAGCCGCCGCGCCCGCCGCGGCGTTTACGCTGGCGCTGGCCATCGCCATCCAGAATGTGCCGGAGGGCGCCATTGTGGCCCTGCCCCTGCGTACCGCCGGTGCGGGGAAGGGGAGAGCCTTTTTGGGCGGCGTGCTCTCCGGCGTGGTGGAGCCCCTGGCCGCCGGCGTGACGGTGCTGGCGGCGGCGCTCATCGTTCCGGCACTGCCCTGGCTGCTGGGCTTTGCCGCCGGGGCCATGCTCTATGTGGTGGCCGCCGAGCTGCTGCCCACGCGCGGCGATTCCGGCCCGGGGGCGCTGGCCTTTGCCGCGGGCTTTACCGTAATGATGATCCTGGACGTGGCGCTGGGGTAGGGAGGAGGGTTGACAACGGCCAATTCCTGTAATATAATATCGCTGACAAGTAAATAAACAGTCTGTTGATCCAATGTCGCCGGCGGCCGTACAGCCCACCATGGGCCAGGCGTCGGCATAGAAGGAAAGGGGTAGCCAAACCCCGCACGACCGGTACTGTGAGCGCAAGGATGCACCGAAGCGGCGTAAGCCGCCGGGACGAAAGTCCGCCATTGTGGGTAAGCCCATGAGAAGGTAGGCTGCAAACGAGGCGGGAATACTGTTCCCCCGCGGCGCGAGCCAGGAGAATTGCATTGTGTAGGACAAAGTTGCAGCGGGCGCGCTCTCCGTGTGCGGGAATCTTGTACCACCATGTAGATGTACCACGCTGACCTCCTGAACGGGAGGTCGGTGTTTTTTGCACCGCCTTTTTCGCGGCCGGCCCTTTTGGGCGGGCGGCGGGGGCGGCGACGTCTTTCCGTGGTGCAGGGGTCGTATCTATTGCGTTCGCTGTCCGGCTTTGCGCCGGGCAGCGTTTCATTTTCGCGGGACAGAGTGCACTCTGTCCCGTTTTTCATGCCCTGCATGAAAAACATTTCCCTTGCCAGGCTGACACGCTGCCATACACAGCGAAGCGGTGCGGAAAACTCGACTGTCAAGCTGAGGCGCCGTGCGCTTTCCGTCTGCACCGTGAAACTGTGCAGACGGGTCCCCTTTGTCAAGCTGAGGCGGCCATTGGCCGCGTGCTTTTCCATAAGTGGGGCGGGGATGTTGCCGCATCCCCGCCCACCCCCTCACGTCGACAAAAAATTTACATAAAGGAGAAAGAGACATGAAGAAGAGAGTCATAAGCTGGCTGCTGACCGTCGTGATGGTCGTCAGCCTGCTGCCCACCTCCGTGTTGGCCGACACGCTGGCCGCGGATCAGGAGCAGCAGACCCAGCAGGAACAGATAGCTCCGGTGGACACGGAGAACACCGTCCCTGCCGAGGATGAGGAGACGCAGGAGCAGCAGGAGCCTGCTCCGGAAACGCCTGCGTCCCAGATGGCCCGCAGCGGCGGTGCGGCGCCGATGCTGGCGGCGGCAGGCGCGGTGCAGGATATCGGCACCGCGGAGGCGTTTGCGGCGATGGAGCCCGACGGCAATTATCAATTGACGGCGGACATCACCGTCACGGCGCCCTATGGCAACGATATTACCGGCTTTACCGGCTTTACCGGCACCTTTGACGGCAACGGCCACACCGTAACGCTGGATATCACCGCTTCCACGGCCAATGTCGGCCTGTTCAGCAAACTGGCGGGCGGCGCCGTGGTGAAGAATGTGATCACCGCAGGCAGTATTTCCGGCAAAGTAAACAATGTGGGTGGTATCGCGGGTACTGCGGATGGCAATGTAACTATTGAGAACTGCAAAAATACAGCGAGCATCAAGGGGGGAAAAGGTGCTGGTGGTATTCTTGGCTATAGTGAACCCGGCAGTGGCTTTGTTACGATTTCTTCCTGCGCGAATATGGGAAGTGTGAGTGGTACAAGAAAGCAAGTTGGCGGCATTGCAGGAAATGTTGTAGGAACTCACATAATAAGGAATTGCTATAATCAGGGGGATATAAGTGATGGCGCAGGCATACTCGGTAGAGGAACGAAGGGCGTTCTGGTGGAGAACTGCTATACTGTTGGTTCCGTTGAAACGAACGGTGCAATAATAGCGGTATCATCCAGTTCCTATTCTTCGGACGAGCCATGCCGTATTGTTAACTGCTATGCGCCGAGTGAAACCGTAACGGCGCTGGTACCGTCAACTGTTAAGATTAGCAACTCTGGTACCAAATCCTCCGCCGAGATGCAGTCCGCCGATTTTGCCGCCACCCTTGGCAGCGCATTCCAGTACAATGGGGGCGGCTATCCTACGCTGAAGGACCCGGAGCCAGTGGTGGAAAAGAACGTCGTGTCTATTTCCGTAAAGTCGGCTAAAACGACGTGCTATACCGGCGATGAACTGGAGCTCAGTGTTACAGTTACCTATGACGATAACAGTAGCGAGGTCATCACCAAGGGTTTCACGGTGGCGGGATTTGACAACACCGCGCCGGGAAAGCAGACGGTGACTGTGACCTACAAGGAAAAAACGGATTCCATTGAGATCGAGGTCATTAAGAAGCCTGAGTTTGATGACTTCTTCGCTGGTATTGTTAACAGTGTTGAGGTGACGAATGATGCCACCTATCCTTATGTGGTGGACATGACCGACAGCGACGGCCTTTGCCTGCGCTCCAGCAATCCGGTTCAAGGAAATACAAGCAGTACATCTACGATTACGCTGAAGGCAAAGGCCAATGTGACGCTTAGCTTTAAGTATTGGGGCTGCAATTATGATTCTTCTTACGCAGCTCTTACGATCGTAAAAAACAACAGCTATAATCCAGAGATGCGGTCCTGGGGGAGTACTCAGTGGAAGGACTTCACCATTGATCTGAAAAAGGGCGATACGCTGAGACTGAATCTTATAAAGACGTATGTCTCAGGTGATTACTATGTCAAGCTCAAGGATTTCACAGTTTCGTCCCTGTATGAGGTGAAGTTGACAGCGGAGCCTGAAGAGGCTGATGCGGTCGTTGCACTGAAGGACAGCACAGGCGCAGAACTTAAAGGTACGAATGGTGTATACATCGTTTCTGCAGGTGAGTATACCTACACGGTGTCGGCTTATGGGTATGACACTGTTACGGAAACGATCAATGTTGCTGCAGATGTGGCAAAGACGGTGCCGCTGACCAAATCTGCGGCCTATTCCGTGGCGTTTGATATCTCGCGCCCCGCAGGGATCACGGCGGATCCGACAGTGACCGTCAAAACCAACGGTAAGGCGGTATATACCGGTGATGGTACAGGCTGCAGTCTGTCCAATGGCAGCTACGCTTATACAGTTGCCTGCGATGGCTGCGATAATGCCGGCGGTATATTCTCTGTGAATGGCGATAAGATGAATATCACAGTGACGCTGGCAAAAAAGGCGATATTTGAGGATTTCTTTGCCAATTGCCAGGGTATCACCGTCAGCGGTGACAAGGGGAAATTTACCATAGAGGGTGCTGGCAAGGACTCCTATCTCAAGACCACAGAAACGACCACACTGGCTCTCACAGCTACAAAGAATGTGAAGCTGTCGTTCAGCTATATCGCCAATGCGGCAGGGTATGTGGAAGACGAGTGGGATTATGATGAGCCGGGTGAATCCTATTATTTCACCATAAAGAAGAACAGTACACAAGTCAAGCGTGCTGACAGCGAAACTTCTTGGAAAGATTTTTCAGTGGAGCTTACGCAGGGTGATGTGCTGACCATTAGTTATGATGGTTATACCAGTTACTATTACGCAGCCCTGAAGAATTTTGTAGCAGTTCCGTTCTATACCCTCACCCTTAAAACTCCCGACGGTGCAACGGTGGTGCTGAAGGACCGTAGCGGCGCGGAGATCACCGGCAAAAACGGCGCATACACCGTTGCCGCCGGTACCTATGCCTACACCGTCAGCAAGTTCGGCTACGAGACCGAGACGGGGAGCATCACCGTTAATGCCGATGTGAACAAGACCGTCACGCTGAGCGAACTTGCCTCCTGCACCCTGACCTTTGCCGTAACTCCGGCGGAAAACGCTAAGGTGACCGTGACCCACCCCGTGGGCGGCACCATCAAGCCCGAGACCGACGGCGGCTACAAACTCTACCTCGGCGAGACCTATGCCTATACCGTCACCAAGGCGGAGTATATCCCCGTTCACGGCAGCATCACCGCCGCCGAGGACAAGACGCTTTCCTTCACCTTAACTTACGCGGGTGAGGGCTGGGACGGCACCGCCAAGACCGCACCCACCCAAGACAAAAACGGCGTCTATCAGATCGGCACCGCCGCGGAACTGGCCTGGTTTGCCGATGCGGTCAACAAGGGCGACACGACCATCAGCGGCAAGCTCACCGCCAACATCAACCTCAACGGCAAGCCCTGGACGGCCATCGGCACCAGCAGCAATAAGTTCGCCGGCACCCTGGACGGCGATAGTCACACCGTTAGTGGTTTGGCAGGAACTGGCGGGTTAGTCTATTATTTGAGCGCCAATGGAACTGTCAAGAGTTTGTGTGTGGATTGCGCCATTGACGGTACAAGTAATGTCGGAGGTATTGCGGATAAGAGTGAAGGCCGGATTGAAAACTGCCTCGTCAGTGGTTACATCAAAGGCGGCGATGACGTGATCTTTGGTGTTGGCGGTATTGTTGGTCATGGTGTGGCAGGCAATGTCATTAGTGGCTGTGTGAGCACAGCGGATATTCTGTTCAAGTACTCCCGGTATGCGGTGCAAAATGGCGCGGGAGGTATCGTGGGTTATACTTACGGTGCCGTAGAGAACTGCTATTTTGCGGGGAACGTCCACACTAACGCAAAGAGTGTTAGCGCTGGCGGATTTGGCGGACTTGTCGGCTGTGCGCGCAGTAATGCTGTTATGAAAGACTGCTACACTGTAGGTGCCGTCACCGGTCCGGAAAGCAGCTTCGGTGCGGTGGTAGGCAAGGTGAACTCCGGCGCCACCATCACCAACTGCGCTTATCTGGACACCGTCGCACCACAGGCCGCGGCGGATGGCACCACCAGCGGTATGACTGCCCGCACCGCGGACTATATGCGCACCCCGGAATTTGCGGCGGAGATGGGGATGCACCTTGACAGCGGCAACAGCAACGGCGGCTTCCCGGTGCTGCCCTGGCAGGGCGGCACCCCCGTGGATAATGCCGACCTCAAGGCCGCTGCCGCCGCCGCCAACGCCTTGGAACTTCGCGGCATGAGCGCCGCCGACGCCGCCAAGAAAGCCAAGGCCGACTGGTACGCCGAGACTGTGCTGAGATTCTATGACCTTACGGACTATAACGATAAGGCCGACCTCTGTGAGAAATACGGCATCGAAGAGCCCGGCGAAGCGGTCACGGACCTGCACGACTACTTCCTGAACGCCCTGCAAAAGCACTTCTATAAGGAACTGGGGCTCGATGCCGAGAATGCAGACCTTCTGAAGGCCGATGCCACCGGCGTCTATCAGCTCCGCGGCCTTACCCCGGTGAGCGGCGACCCGGAGGAGGAAGAGGAGACCGCGCAGACCTATACCGGCTTCCTGACCCTGCCCGCGAGCGTCACCGTTCCCGTGGAGGGCAGTGGAGAGAAGACCGTTTCCCTCGCATGGACGGCGGATAACGCTCTGGTGAACACCGCCACCGGCGCGCTCACCGCGCCTGCGGCGGATAAGGTCACGGTGACCCTCACCGCCACTCTCCAAAGCGGCGCTGCCACGAAGACCAAGACCTTCACGCTGTGCCTCTGGTCCGAGAATGCGGAAAAGGTGCAGACTCTGGAGGATATTGCCGCCGAGTTCGCGCGCAAGAATACCGCCGTGCAGCCCCTGCAAGGCGTGGGGCTCTATGATGAAACCAACATCACTCAAGCCTTCCGCCGCCTGCTGGCAGAGCAGGGCTATGCGGATGTGGCGGACAACTCCGAGATCACCTATGTCAACGGTAGCGCCAAGGCCAACGGCTTTGACGGTACCAAGGTACAGTACATTGCCGACAACGGCGACATTATCTACTTCACCGGCGACGGCACCGCCCGCCAGACCGTGCAGTACACGGGATTGAAGTTCAACATCACCTATGCCGGGGTCACCAAGGAGATCACCCTCCGTGCCACCGTGGGGCGCAGCGCCGACGCGGTGCAGAAACTGCTGGAGAGCGCCGCCGGGTCCCTGAATTGGGAACTCATCCGCGGCGAGAATACCAACGGGGCCACCCAAAGCGAGGTGGCGGGCTGGACGCTCTACACCGTGAACGACCGCATCACCTCCAACCTCACGCTTCCCTCCGGCATTGCGGGACGCTATGATGTGAAGGTGCAGTGGGGCACCCGGAACACCGAGTGGCTCTACATCACCAACGGCACCAACGGCACCGGCGTGGGAACCGTCAACCGCCCCCTGCAGCCCGCCGACGGCACGCCGCTGCCCGAGAAGGCCGGCAAGTTCCGGCTGATCGCCCGCGTGACCTATGACGCCTTCGATGACTACACGCTGGCGCACATCACCGGCGACAACGGCGTGGAGGTCTATGCCGATGTGCTCTTTGACGCCACCGTTGCGCCCTTCGACAGCAGCGTGACCAGCGAGATGCAAAACGCTCTGGCGGAGAAGTATCAGGGGCTCCTGCGCGACTTTGTGGACAAGACAAAGCCCGTGGACTTGACCGCCGTCAGCGACGATATGCAGATGCCCAGACCCGCTCTTCTGGAGGAAAAGGGCATCATGAGCGACAGTTATAACCAGAAGGTCACGATGGTGAGCCTCACCCCGGATGTGCTGGACTTCAACGGGTATCACGCCATGGTCTACCGCCCGCTGCCCGGTGAGGAGCCGGTGAAGGCGAAGTATGTGGTGACCATCACCACCCGCAGCTCCGGCCTTCTGCTGGCGCGGCAGGAGTTCAGCTTCACCATTCAGCCTTTTACCCAGCAGGAGTTGGATGGCGCTGCCGCCTTTATGACCGAGGCGCGGACCGGGGATGTCTACTGGAACGGTATCAAGAACGAGAATACGGATAAGACCAAGGTCACCTCCGACCTGTATCCCTTCGCGGAGATCTGCAAAAACGAGGACGGCACGCTGAAATACGTCCGCGGCACGGTGAATATGACCTTCGACGGCATCGAGGCCGACGATATCCCCGGCTGGCTCGATACAGAGAAATACCGCTGCTTCCGATCCTCCCGTCCCTCCGTCATCGAGAATGAGCTCCTGCGTGTGCACCAGCCGGAGTACAATACGACAGTTACGCTGGACAGCGTCCTGACCTACACCAAGTACGCCCAGTATTGGGAAAAGTTCGGCATCAACGGCACCGAGGAGAGCAAGGAACGCTACAAGAACTTTGCCCAATTCTACAAGCAGCCCATCCAGATCGACCTAACGGTGCCCGGTACCACGGGGCAGAATGACCCCAACGAAAATCAGACCCTCACCGTGAAGGTCAAGGTGGACGGCTACAACAAGAACGGCCATACTTTCACGGGAATCTCCGGCTTTACCTTCACCGGCAAGGCCAACGAGGATCCCACCGCTTGGGACGCTGTGAAGGCGTGCCTTGACAGTGCCAAGTACACCTATACCGGCAGCGGCGCCTACATCAAGAGCATCACCGATGCGGCGGGCCACACCCTCAAGGAGAAGGGCGACGGCAAGTCCTCCGGCTGGATGTTCGGCCTCACCTTACAGGGCGGCACCGAGACCTTGCCCAAGACCACGCTGGACAACACCTATCTCAAGGACGGCGACACCCTGCGCCTGTTCTTTACCGACACCTATATCCCGCTGGATCCGACGGATCCCGCCGTGCCCGGTGCGGAAGTGCCCGGCTTCGATGAGGCGTATGCCGGCGCCAAGGCGTATATCCAAGGCGCGGTGAGCGCCCCGGTCGTCAGCTATCTCTTCGGCGAGTGGGCGGTACTGGGACAAGCTCGCGCCAAGGTGCCTCTGTCCGAGGCATATATCGCGGCCTATTATGAGAAGGTCGTGGCCTATGTAAAGGCGAACATCGGCTCTGACGGCATCCTCCGGGCTCCCGATGATAAAAACACCCCCGTCATCACCGACAATGAGCGTATTGCCCTGGCTCTTACCGCCATCGGCAAGGACCCCGCCAACGTGGGCGGCGAAAACCTGCTGAAGGCGCTGCAGAACAAGGATATCATGCAGGTCACCGATACCAGTAACACGGATATCAACGGCCTCGTCATGGGTCTGCTGGCGCTCAACAGCCGCAATTACACCTCCGACACCTCCTGGCTGGTGCAGGCTGTTCTTGCACAGCAGAACGAAGACGGCAGCTGGAGAGCCAGCGCCGACACAAAACCCGTCGGCGACGTGGACATGACCGCCATGGCGCTGCAGGCGCTGGCGCCCTACTATAAGGACGGCGGCAATGAAACCGTGAACACGGCCGTGGAGAAAGCCCTCAACTGGCTCTCCGGCAAGTATCGAAGCGGCTACGACTCCTCCGAGAGCTGCGCGCAGGTGGTCATCGCCCTTTCCGCCCTGAATTTGGATGCCAACACGGACGCGCGCTTTACCAAGACCGTGGAGGGGAAGACCCTGAGCGTGCTGGGGAACCTCCTGCAGTACCGCGTGGCGGAGAACGGCGGCTTTAAGCATCAGTTCGCAGACAAGGCCGTCAACGAGATGGCCACGGAGCAGGCGCTTTGCGCCATGGCCGCCTATGCGCGCTTTACTGAGAAGGCCAACGCCCTCTACGATATGACCGACGCCGCCTGCGCCCATCGCTTCGGCGAGTGGCAAGTGACCGTGGCCGCCACCTGCACCAAGGACGGCGTCAGCCGCCGGATCTGCTCCATTTGCGGCGCCGTGGAGGAAAAGTCTGTTCCCGCGACGGGCCACAATTTCGGCGCGTGGACGGTGACCAAGGCGGCCACCTGCACCGAAAGCGGTATCAGCACCCGTAAGTGCAGCGTTTGCAGCACGGAGGAGACGATGATCGTCCCGTCTCTGGGGCACAGTATGACTGCCACGGCGGGCAAGGCTGCTACCTGCACCGAGGCAGGCAACAGTGCCTATTGGACCTGCTCTCGCTGCCACAAGTTCTTCAGCGATGCGGCGGGCAAGACCGAGATCGCCAAGGACAGCTGGGTCATCGCGGCCCTGGGCCACGATGAGGCCACCCGCGCGGCGGTGGCGGCCACCTGCTACGCCTCCGGCCATGAGGCGGATACCTACTGCAAGCGCTGCGGCATTGTCATCACAGCTGGCGCGACCATTCCCGCCACCGGCAAGCACACCTACGTCAACGGCGTCTGCACCGTCTGCGGCGTCAAGAACCCGATGGCCAACGTCAAAGGCGATGACATCAAGGTGGACAGCAAAGACAACAAGACCGCCGCGGGCGACGGCTTGGTCATCAAGGCCGATGATACCATCACCGAGGAGGTGCTGGCGGACATCAAGGCAGCAGTGAGCGACGGTGCAATCACCGTGACCGTGACGGATACGCTCCAGCTCACCAACGAGCAGAAGGCCGCCGACGGCGGCAAGAGCGCCCTGACCGAGGCGGCCAAGACGGCCGGTGACGAGGTTAAGAAGGAGCTGAACAAGCTGGCCGAGAAGCTGGACGCCCTGCGCGGCGACAAATCCCGCAAGAACGCGCAGTTGGAGAAGGTCGTAGACGTGACTGTGGCGCTGGTCAAGACGGAGGGGAACGAGATCAAGACCGTGGCGCAGCTTATCGAGCTGCCTCACAGCGTCACCGTGACCATCCCCATCACCGACGAGCTGTACGCGGCCCTTCAGGGCAAGCGCGTCTGCGTGGTGCGCAGCCATACCGATGTCAACGGCAACGTGACCACTACCGAGCTGCCCGCCACACTGGGCGGCACCAAGGGCAATTACGTCCTGACCTTCCAGACGGACAAGGCCTCCACGTTCGCTATCGTCTCCTATGAGACGGTGTCCTCCGGGTACTACTACGGTGGAAGCGGTACGGCTGACAGCGGCAAGAAGGACTCCGCCAACACGGCGGACGACAGTCAGATGGTGCTGTGGCTGGGCAGCGCAGCACTGGCGGCGGCAGCCGTTGTGGTGCTGACCCGGAAGAAGCGCGTTTCCAAGTAACAACAGAACAGCCGACGCAGGGGCGCGAAAGCGCCTCTGCGTATGGCGCTTTTATGAGGAATGAGAGATATGAAGAAAAACCACCGATTTTGGCTGTTGGCGCTGGCGCTGTCCCTGCTGCTGACCTGCGCCGCCTGCGGAAAAAAGACCGTATCGTACGCCCCCGGCAACATTCCCACGGCAACGCAGGAGCAGACCGCGGACACCAGAAAGGACGACACAGCTGAAACGGGCACCACCAAGGCTGACGGTAAGCAGGACGCGGCAAAGACTGAGGATAAGACCGCGGACGATAAGAAGCCTGACAAGCAGAAGTCGGCTGATGATGCCAAAAAGGCCGAGGAGGACGCCAAAAAGCAGGAGGAAGTCAAGCGCCTGGAGGAGCAGAAGCGGCTGGAAGAAGAGAAGAAACAGCAGGAACAGGAGCAGCCTTCTGCGCCGGACCCGGACCCTGCGCCTGCACCTGACCCTACGCCGGCGGCATCCGTATCGCTGTACATCTCCTGCGCCACGGTGCTTGATAATATGGACAAGTGCTCCGACGGCGTGAAGGGCCTTATCCCCGCCGACGGCGTGATCCTGTCCGCTACGGTGACCATCACCGAGGGTGAGTCTGTCATGTCCGTACTGAAGCGGGCCTGCGGTGATGCGGGTATCCCGGTGAGCTCCAGCGGCAGCTATGTCAGGGGCATCAACGGCCTGTTCGAAAAAAATGTGGGCAGGAGCTCAGGCTGGATGTACTGCGTGGGGGGAACCTTCCCCAGCTATGGCGCGGACAGCTATACGCTCTCCGGCGGCGAGAACATCCAGTGGCTCTACACCTGTAATATGGGTGCAGACGTGGGCAATACCTACATGGGCTGACAAAAGGGCGGCTTTTGCCGCCCTTTTTCCGCACGCAGGATTGACGTATCCCCTGGCGGCAGGGTATAATCAAAAGGTTAAGACATCATGTATGCAGGAGGTGATCCCATGGACGATACGCTGCGCACTTGCCATCCGGCGGTGAGCTTTGCCTATTTCGCCCTGGTCATCGCCTGCGCGATGCTGCTGATGCACCCGGTGTGCCTGGTTCTGTCGACGCTGGGCGGCGGGTGGTATGTCGCCCGTCTGCTGGGCGGCAAGGGCCTGCGCCGCCACCTGCTGTGGCTGCTGCCTATGGCCCTCCTGGCGGCGGCCCTGAACCCGGCCTTTGTCCACCAGGGCGTCACCATTCTGGCTTATCTGCCCTCCGGCAATCCTTTGACGCTGGAGAGCCTGCTCTACGGTCTGGCCGCCGGCGCCATGCTCAGCGCCGTGGCGCTGTGGTTCGTCTGCGTCACCGATGTCATCACCTCGGACAAGGTGGTGTACCTCTTTGGCCGCGTCATCCCGGCGCTGTCCCTGCTGCTGAGCATGATCCTCCGCTTTGTGCCCCGCTTTGTCCGGCGGCTCCGTGCCGTGGCGCAGGCCCAGCGGCATCTGGGCCGTGATACCCAGACCGGCGCCCCGGCCCGGCGCGTCAGAAGCGCCCTTCGTGTGTTCTCCATCGTTGTCACCTGGAGCCTGGAAAGCGGGCTCATCACCGCCGATAGTATGCGCTGCCGGGGCTATGGTCTGCCGGGGAGGACCTCCTTCTCCCTCTACCGCTTTGACCGGCGTGACGGTGCCGTCGCCCTCTGGCTGGCCTTCTGCGGCCTGTATCTGCTGGGCGGCGGTCTGGCCGGCGGCTTGCGCTTTCAGTATTACCCCATGCTGCTCAGCGGCCCCGTCACACCGCTGACGGTCAGCTTTTTCGCCGTTTACGGCCTGCTCTGCTTTACGCCGGTGCTGCTGGACACCCTGTCCCGGCGCCGCTATCTCGTCCGGAAAGGAGGGACGCCCCGTGCCTGAACTGCTGCGTTTGGAGCATTTTGGCTTCACCTACCCCCAGCAGCCCCGCCCCGCGCTGGCGGATGTGTCCCTCACGGTCCGTCAGGGCGAGTTCTGGGTCCTCTGCGGCGCCTCCGGCTGCGGCAAGACCACGCTTCTCCGCCAGCTGAAGCCCGCCCTGCGCCCCCACGGTGCGGCCGAGGGCTGTATCCTCTTCGACGGTCAGCCGCTGGATGACCTGCCGCCCCATCGGCAGGCCGCTGATATCGGCTTCGTCCTCCAGTCTCCGGAGGAGCAGACCGTCACCGACAAGGTCTGGCACGAGCTGGCCTTCGGACTGGAGAGCCTTGGCTGCGACACGCCCTCCATCCGTCGCCGCGTGGCGGAGATGGCCTCCTTCTTCGGCATCCAGGACTGGTTCCATAGGAAAGTGGACGAGCTCTCCGGCGGCCAGAAGCAGCTGCTGGCCCTGGCCTCGGTCATGGTGCTCCAGCCCCGGCTGCTGATACTGGACGAGCCCACCAGCCAGCTGGACCCCATTGCCGCTGCCGACTTTTTGCAGACTGTGGGCCGCCTGAACCGCGAGCTGGGCATCACCGTCCTCCTGACGGAGCACCGTCTCGAGGAGGCGTTGCCCCTGGCCACCCACGCCGCCGTGCTGGACGGCGGCCATCTCCTCTGTGCCGGTGCGCCGGAGGCGGTGTGCCGTTCCCTGCGGGGCCGCGGCCACGATATGTTCCTGGCCATGCCCGCCGCCGTCCGTATCTGGGCCGGGGTGGACAGCGACGCGCCCTGCCCCATCACCGTCCGCGAGGGCCGCGATTTCCTGTCCGGCTGGTGCGATGAACATCCCCTGTGCCCGCTGCCGCCGGAGCCGGTGTATCCCGCCGGGGATACCGCCCTTGCCGGCGCGGGTCTCTGGTTCCGCTATGAGCCGGACCAGCCGGACGTGGTCCGCGGTCTGGACCTTCAGGCCTGCCGGGGTGAGCTGCTGGCCCTGCTGGGCGGTAACGGCGCGGGCAAGTCCACCACCCTGGGCCTGCTGTCCGGTGCGCTGACGCCCCAGCGGGGCACCGTGACCCATACGGGCCGCATCGGCGTTCTGCCCCAGGACCCGCAGGCTCTGTTCGTGAAAAACACGGTCCGTCAGGACCTCTACGAGTCCTTTGACGGCACGGACCTCCCCAAAGACCAACGTGACCGCCGGGTAGAACAGGTGACGGCCCTTTGCCGCCTGACCGAGCTGCTGGACCGTCATCCCTATGACCTCTCCGGCGGCGAGCAGCAGCGGGCCGCCCTGGGTAAGGTGCTGCTGCACCAGCCGGATATCCTGCTGCTGGACGAGCCTACCAAGGGCCTGGACGCCGCCTTCAAGCAGTCCTTTGCCGCTATTCTTTCCACGCTGACCGCCGCCGGCACGACAGTGGTGATGGTCAGCCACGACGTGGCCTTCTGTGCCCGGTATGCCCACCGCTGCGCCCTGTTTTTCGACGGCAGCATCGTTGCGGAGGGCACACCCCGTGACTTCTTCTCCGGCAACAGCTTCTACACCACCTCCGCCAACCGTATGGCCCGGGACTTCTGCCCCTGTGCCGTCACGCCGGAGGACGTGATCGCGGTCATCGGCGGGACCGTCCCGCCCCAGCCGGAGGTGCCTGCCGCCTGGCAGCCTCTGCCTCCGGTGGCGGAGGAGTCCACCGCCTGGAAGCCGAAAAAGCTCTCCTGGTGGCGCAGGACCATCGCCGCCGTGTGCGGCGCAGGTGCGCTGACGATCTTCTGGCTGGCGGCCAAGCACACTGACCTCACCGCCCTGGTGGGCGGCGGCACGCTCTCTCAGGCCGGCTGGCAGGCCCTGGGCCTTTACGGCCTGTTCATCGCCCTGCTCTTCGGCTGCATCGCCGCCATCGGCCGGCGCTCCAAGCCCCTGACGCTGCTCCAGACCCCGGTGCAGAAGCGAAGGCTCTCCCACCGCACCCGCCTGGCGGCGGTGCTGATATTGCTGTGCATCCCCGCCACGCTGTATCTGGGCTTTTTCTACCTGGGCAACACTGCCTACTACCCCATCGCCTTCGCCGTGCTGCTGGAATGCATGGTGCCCTTCTTCCTGGTGTTCGAGGGACGGAAGCCACAGGCCCGTGAGCTGGTGCTGGTGGCCTCCCTCTGCGCCCTGGGCGTGGCGGGCCGCGCCGCCTTCTTCATGCTGCCTCAGTTCAAGCCCGTCCTGGCTCTGACCATCATCTCCGGCGTGGCCCTGGGCGGCGAGACCGGCTTCCTGGTGGGCGCCATGACCATGCTGGCCAGCAATGTCCTGTTCTCTCAGGGCCCCTGGACGCCTTTCCAGATGTTCGCCATGGGCATCATCGGCTTCCTGGCGGGGGTGTTGTTCCGCCGGGGCTGGCTGCGCCGCAGCCGCGCCGCCCTGTGCGTGTTCGGTGCAATCTCCGCCGTGCTCATCTACGGCGGCATCATGAACCCCGTCTCCGCCCTGCTCTATGCCCGCACGCTGGAGTGGAAGGTCATCGCTGCCTACTATGTCACCGGCTTTCCCATGGACTGCGTCCACGCCGCAGCCACAGTTTTCTTCCTGCTGGTGCTGGCGGAGCCCATGCTGGAGAAGCTTGACCGCATCAAGATCAAATACGGCCTAGTGGAATAAGGAGACGCGCCCACCCCGACGGGGTGGGCGCGTCCGCGCGGTGCAACTTCAGGTTTCCCGCCTTTTTTTTCGCCGCAACCCAAGGCTGATAGACAATCTGCCCGATCTGCTGTATAATAGATCCAAACACACAGAAGGGAGGACCGCCTATGCCTGCCATCCGCTGCAAGGCCTGCGGCAAGACCTATGATTCCCGTGAGGGCTTCTGCCCCAAGTGCGGCGCCTATAACCGCCCGCCCCGCCGGGAGTGGGTGGACGCCGGCGGCGACGTCCACTACGCCGAACAGGAGAAGGTCTGCTACGAGCAGAAGGAGTGCCACGAAGAGAAGGTTTGCTATGAAAACCAGACCCGCCGCCCCCGGCCCCATATCCGCCGCCCTGCCGCTGGTAAAAGCCCATCCTCTGCCGTGACCTTCATCGCCGTGGCCGTGGCCGTGATCGTGCTGTTTGCCGTGCTGCGCGGCGTGTCCGGTGACATCTTTGACCGCAATGAGCCGATGCCCGACTACGGTTGGGGGCAGGTAGCACCCGCCGAGGAGATCGAAGCCGCGGTGCGGGAGTATGCGGAGCTGGGCGCGGTATTTACATTGGGTGAGGACGAGGATGACTTCACCACCGTGAACGATGTGTGGATGGATGACAGCGACCTGCTCCACGCCATCGTGACGCTGGAGGAGGCATACCAGTCGTTCCCCGACCTGTGCAGCATGGGCAGTGACGGCAGCGAGCACTGGCTCTGGCTGGAGGATATAAAGGACACGGACAAGGGCGAGTACACGTTTGAGTGTGTGTATGACCTGTCGTATGCGCCCCACGACAATATGTGGCTGGTGTTCTATGGCGTAGAGAAAGAGGTGTGGGTGGGCATCGAATCGACAATATAAAACAAGACGGCCGTATGGCCGTCTTGTTGCAAATAAGCTGTACTTGCCGGTATTAAAGATAGTATTGAAAGCCATCGAGACTTTGAACAAAACGCTCGATTTCTTTTCGTATATCCCTTAATATCTCGTTTTGGAAAACCCTATATTTCCGCAGAAGAGGTATGAAGGAAATAAATTATTCGCTATCAGGGGGAATGTCATCAATGGTTAGGACATGAACCATGTCATTATCCGCGCGATCCCTCAGTTCTTGCCGCATTTCTTCAATGCCAATATCGGTTTTGTCACCGATATAGTAGGATTTGTCAAAGAAATGCGCATCACATGGGCGACAGTCTGAACTTGCACCTAAGCGAATTACCTCACCCTTTGCGATGATGGCAATCTCTATAATATCGTTTTCCTCCAGCATCTGCACTATATCACTAATATGATAATCTTTGCTGCTTGATATGGTTGCTGCATGATCGGCGCGGCTCTCTGACCTACGTTCACCAATCATAATCATCTCTGCGACGGATATATAGATACATAATGTGGCCAATATCATGATTTGAACACAGATTACTCCAACCACTATTCTCCAAACAGGATGTTGGATAAGAAAAAAGTGCTTTCTGTTGATAAGGAATATAATCAATAGTGCGCTCAAAATTATCTTAACGATTGGAAACATATAGGATTGTAAATGTTCGTTACATTTAAGTAAGCTCATCTTCAACTTATCACCTCCTATGGTTTAGCGCCCGGTTTCGGGACTATAGTATCTGCTCTGGAGATACTACAATCCTGCCTTGGTTGAATCCTGTTATGTGTCCCGGAGGGGGAATTCCCCTCCGGGACCGTTCCCTTTTGAGGCGGATACCTACTGAAACAAAGTGTTATCCACCGGCCAGCATCGCCGTTGTGACACCACGGCGATTGTCAGGAATATTCATGAAACCTTTTTATCTCAAACAATACCGTGACTAAAATGCGAACTGAAAACTATCGACGATAGAATCACATACTTTTACTTCAGTGCTTTTTCGTTCACTTTGATATGTGGCAAACACTATTTTCGGGTGTTTGGCAACAACCCACAATTTTATAAACCAACTATCAGATGTTGTGCCTGTTCCATACAAAATTGTCTTGCCATCTCTGTTGAAAAGTATTAAAGGAGAATGCAGATTTATATTATTTTGATCAATAAATCTTTTGGCCAATATGCTCATCTGCTCATCTAAAGATTCTTTTGTTTTTAAAACATTAAAAAAAGATGTTGTTATCGCTCCATTGCCGCTGGGATTATACAAAAGAAGATTATCAATATCCTCTTCGGCACACCAATTGTTAGGTAATGTATAATTCAAATATTCATTATGATTAAGCGTCATTTATCTCACCTCTAATCATACAATTTAAGCACACCCGTCCAAGTCCCACCAAACTGTTGACTTGCGGCTGATGTGTATCTATTGAGTTGGTTCATTCCTCGAGCAATAGCTTGTAGATTGTTGGGTTTATTTCGTTCGGACTTCTTTGACAAGCTAGACAGCCGCACACCCCGGTGTGCGGCTGCTTTTATATCTCAGAACTTATCCTTATTGAATATCCGCAGGATCTCGTCGAAGGACTTGTCCATCTCGTCCTGACCCTGCTCGCCCTTCACCTCGTCCAGGGGCTGGGGCGCGCCGCTGTTCTCCGTCTGTGCGGGCTGGGTCACAGCAGCGGCATTGGCGGCCTGCTGCGCCTCGTCAAAGCCCGTGGCGATGACGGTCACGCGGATCTCATCGTCCAGCGTCTCGTCGAAAGCGGCGCCGAAGATAGTCAGCGCGTCGGGATGCACCGCCTGCTGCACCAGCGTGGCGGCCTGCTCCACCTCCTCCAGACCGATGTCCA
>ERZ825137.3114-NODE-3114-length-18265-cov-3.810763_pt1 | contig 18265 bp, 15 predicted proteins | sample MGYA00519873_ERZ825137 | MGnify/ENA primary metagenome ERZ825137 (study PRJEB31778, sample SAMEA3449190) | human gut metagenome | biome: human gut; feature: human-associated habitat; material: faeces | place: United Kingdom | collected 2010/2012 ...
AAAGGATAGATGTATTCTTCAGGCAATAGACCTGCCTTCAGCATACCGTCTATCAATAGGCTCTGCCCATATAAAACGTGGTTGTGAACTAACTTTTTTGCTTGCTCAAATTGCGCTCCCATAGCTATTGAGTTTTTATTTGACAAATGGGAGGGGGCTTTTGGTTGGAGTAGGCCTATGTGCGAATCTGGATTGTTGAAATTCAGGATTATACAAATTTGCAACATTTGAAATATTGTAAATTATTATTTATATTTACAATATAATCAGAATAATATGGCTACTGTATCTTTAGAAGAAAGGCGTGAACAAGCAACTCAAATCGTTCGTGAAATAGCCGAGCAGAAAGCATCTTTAAGTTCAATCTTGAAAGATGCGAGTGGTTTATTAGCTCAAATCGATAAAAAAGATAAGAGTTATAATGCGCTTAATCAAAAACTACAAGCGATTCAGAAAGAGACTATAACTGCGGTTAAAAACTTCAATCTTGACAAAGCTAAAATTCTGAAATTATTATCAGAAGCTGAAAAATTTTACACACAAAAATATTTGCCATTACAAGCCAAGATTAATTCTAAGGAAAGCGGATTTGCTGTTAAAATCCAGTCTGCCAATAAAGAGTATCGAGAGTTTGTCAAAATAAAAGAAAATTGCAAAAAAACATACGATGAAATAGTTGAGTTAGGGCGGAATTATAAGTCCAAAACAACAGAACTCGCTAAAATAGAGGTATCTATAAAGAAATTACATAATTCTGCGGAGCAAAATAAAAATCGGATTGACAAGTTATATGAAGCAACAGAAAAGGCTTATAAAGAGATTACGGTATGGAATAAAAATATCTACAATTTAAATCAAGAGAGTAAGAGCCTCACCCAAAAAATTATCCAATATGAAAGAGAATCGCAGTCTAATAATGACAATATAAATCAGTTATATGCAGATTCGCAAAAGAAATTAGCTGAGATTCGGAATATTTATGAAATAGCACATGAAACGGGTTTAGGTGGTGAATTTGAAAAAAGGCGCAATAATCTGAATCATGACATATCAAAATGGGAAAAACAGATTAAATGGACTTCATTAGGATTGTTTTTAGGTATTATAGCCCTGTTTGTATGTCAATTAGGAATGAACCATTGGGTGCTAAATGAAACCTTTGATCTCAATTTTTACATCCGTTTTTTAGTTTTTTCGCCTGTAGTTTATTATTTGTATTTCATTTCAACACAATATAATAAAGCCAAAAAATTGCATGATAAATATGCGTTCAAAACAACCCTGTCAATGGCGATAAAATCACATATTGACTTATTGACTAAACAAGGTTATTTTGTTGATCCCGAACACTTCAATCGAATTCTTGATTTTGTGTTAGATGGATTCAGAAATATATATAATGAACCTCATGATTCGGATAATTATAAAATGAAAATTAAATTAGCCAATATTGAAATTGATATGCAAAAGAAAATCATTGATAAATTATCGGCTGTATCATGTAATGAAGAGCTGATAAAATCGCTTGTAAGTTCTTTAAAAGAAAAATAATTCTGCGTATCTTTATAAATTGTATCATTTCCATCTATTCTCTTTCCTGATCCCCGCCCCGTGCGTTGCACGGAGGCGGTTTCCAAGTAAAGCAGAAAGGAGAATCTTTCCAACCGAGTATTCAGTTATCCAACGAGGACAAACATTGTCAAAGGGGTTTAATTATAGACCCCTTGTCAATGTCTGTCCTCGTTTATTTAAAACTCAAATTTTTGCGGTACTTTCTTGATTGGCTTATATGATCTACCCCCCGTTTCTATCCTTCGTAAATAGTTTTTCAGATTACGAATATTCTTGGGGCGTTTTCTGATGATCTCTGCACGCCTGGCAATACTCGGCGCACAGGCGTATTCGCCAGCCTTCACGATCTCTTTAAAAATCTTGGGATCATCTAAAGGAATGTGGGGTGAAGCGATCTCTATGCTGTCTTCTTGGACGATGATATGCCTTTGATCTTCCAACTCCTTTAAATGCTTCCGAAAGGTCTTGGGATCTATGCCGCATAACTTGGATAGCTCGGATTTGGAATAGCGGGTGGTATTCGTGTTATTGAGGCATTGCATCTTTAATAGAACCAGCAACGCTTTAGCCGAGGAAGTGAGTGAGGCATCCTCTAATATCGAACCGTTCACTCGGATTCAGTCTTGGGAGGGATTCTTTAAATGATAGCGTACTCGTTTATGTTCGTTGGCATATCAATACTCTTTCTTAATGAAATGATGCTCGGCCAATCGTTTCGTATGTAAGGAGAGTTTGTCAAGGTCTTTGATTCCTGTCACTTTAGATAATCCTTCCAAAGTGATTTCCGATTGATAAGTATGATAGTCCGCTTTGAAATGCAGACAGATTCAGGTGTAAAGCACCTTCGGTTTTACGGGACAATTCCTAACGATGGGCAGTCTCCGATAGGTTGGAGTCGGTTTCTTCATTTTCCCAAATGCAAGTTTGTTTTATAAGGAGCAGTTTCTTTTTAGCTGCCATCTTTTCGAATCGGCATTTGCCGAGTTTTCTTTTGGCCTCTTTACGCCCTGGGTAAAGTTCGCCGTTTTCCGTGTTCAGTCATCAATGTTTCATGGTTAGATGGATCAGGGTGTAACCCTGCTTATAGTTATTAGTATTTAGTTAATAGTATCATCCCTACTTTTTCCCTAGGTTCCTACCCCCACTTTTTCCCTAACAGGATAGGGGAGATATAATCTTCCATATTTTTTGATTCTGAAACTATACTTATTAAAGAGAATATTCATTTCGCACTCAAAAAATATGGAAAACGGATGTAAAAATAAGAGCAGGAATAACCTGCTCTTATTCGTTTACAATATGGAAGTAGAATGAATGATCGCCTTTAAAAGACACCATGAAGATACGAAAAATTGGGGAGATGGTCAAGTTTCTTGAATACGATTTTTTAATGAATTCATTGTTTTGTGCATTTGAAAATCAGTCGATTGAAAAATTTTGATTGATGGAGGTTTAATTGAATTCTTTTTGTGGAAGGCATCAATCGGTCGTATTCAGGTCTGAAAACGTAGTGAAATAGCAGGATTTTGTTCTAAAACGTACTGAAAAGATGGGATTCAGTATTGAATAAAACCGAAATCCTGTAATTTTTGTCCTATTGGTCGAATCTTGGTTGCTAGGTCTATTTTCATTAATTTCGAGAAAACTATCCAGACGAACGATGCAGTACGATGATTTAGAGAATGCTTATGATGAGCGGTTCGAATACGTGATGAAGCTAGCTATTGCGATCAATCACGAATATGACGAGAATGGCAACCTTGGTTACGGGATGTGGCCTTTTTTCTTTTTCAATCGGCTGACGCAAGGTGCGGTCAAACCTCCGTTTCGTTGGGAAGCCTTCACCGACAATCTGGATATTATCGGAACGCTGGAAGGATACGGTTTAGACCCTGAAAAATTCTGGTTCGTTCTGCTCTTTATCTACGATCTGACGATTGCCCACACGATCAACGTGGCCGATTACAGCAGGAGTAATTATGAGATGCTGACCGAGATTCGGGATTATATAGATACCCACCCGCAAACCCGCATCTATCTTTCGGACGATGAAAAAGTGAGTAAGAAAAGACGGTTGGAGATTACCCATCCGTGGGTGATTTATAAAATCTATACCCTGCTGAATGCGGAGATCGCTCAGTTGGAGCAGGATGAAAATATGCAGGACAGTACATTCATCAGTTTTGAGAAAGGATACGATCTGCAATTACCCCCGACTTTACAAATGTATTACATGACCCAGCAATTGAAAAAGCTATTCATTGTATTGCATCTTCCCGAAAAACGGGCTAAATATACCCGTCAAGCTACGGATGTCGTTTCCTATAACAAGATGCTGTTGATCTCCCGTCTGCTGTACTTTTGTAAGTTTACCGATAACGAATCTTTTACGGTGGACGATACCTCTTTAAAGGGCATTATCAAGCAATGCAAGGGTTACCGCTTCAAGTTCTTCAACAAAATTTACGGGTAAAACGAAGGGTGAGTGATTTTGGGATTTTTTTACTCCCTGCTGAGGGCTGATATGTGCCGTACGTTTGTGGTGTCGAAGGGATGTTCCCGAGACCTGCGACCCCTCGGACAAGGCAAGCAGTTAACCAAGTCCCTCCGTAAAGGCGGAGTATTGAAAACCATGAAAGCAGTAGTTAAAAAATCGGCAACCGTAGCTAACGTGTGGGTGGTGATGAACCGTTCACGGCGTATGTTCGCTCGTCAGTTGAAAGCGTCGCAGAATCTCGCCACTAAGATCGCGTGCATTCAGGAAGTCGCCAACGGGGTTTACAACGATCCCAAACGGATATGGTTCGATGTGTTGACCGAAGCGAAGCGATTGACGAACCTGATCGACTTTAATGCTTATTGTCAGTCGTTGGGCCTGAATCCTGCGAACGTCGCCCAGCATATTATCTTTGAGGGTAGTGGAATCGTGAACAGGATTATGCGCCATGGCGTACAAGAGGTGATGGGGGAACGGATCAGGATGTTTAGAAACCCATTGTTCGATGAATCAAAAGTGATTGACGAACCAATGCCCGAAGCCGAAATGTCAGGGGAGAAAGTGCAGATTACCTATGAAATTCCTACGAATATTGAGACGGTGCAGGAGGAATAATGAAGGTTGGTAAACGGAAATAAAAATTAGGGGTTGCCGTAGTGTAACCCCTAACTTATTTTAGGGATGGAAAGAAAAATAAGCATTAATTCTTGCTAAACTTTCTTGAGCCAATTGGATAGTTTTTCTGACTCTGTATTGTTCTCGGATTGTTCTGCGGATTACACTTATACGGTCTTCTAAGTTTTTAATGGTATTTTGGTTTATGTTAGTTTTCTTTTGATTTTCAAGTGTATGAAGTTCTTGCTCTAATTTCTCTATGACATCTGGCTTAGGAGTTAGAGCTATGATGGATGGCATGTATTCTTCAATCAATAGTTTTAAAGATGCATTGACTTGCTCAATTCGGAGGACGAATTGTTGTATTGGAATATTTTTTTCTTGAAAAAGCAATAAATCGGAAGGAAACTTTAATGAATAGGATATGCGTTCTGCGTGAATGGCGAAGTCGTGAAATTGATTTTCTCTTAGTTCATACACGTCTTTCATATTATCATGAGCAAGCCAACTTTCAAATTCTTGTACCATTTGTTCGCAGGGCGAGATAATATATTGTTCGATAAATACTTTTTCATCGGTGATAGCGAGATTGGCCGCATTGACAATGAAATCGATAGCCGCATTCCATCCCCATGGTTGTTCTGCATCGTGAGGGTTCGGTTCTAGAGGAAACGAGTTGGAGAAGGTCATTAAAATTGAAGTTTTAATGCCGTTAAAGAAAATAAGGTTTTGACATGGGAGAATCCGTAGACCTTTGTATTTTAATATTACACCTAAATAACTGGAATTACCATATGCAAAGTTTGTTTTTAGGATAATATTGATATTGGGGCTAATTGGATAGAATTTACTGTGAAATCCTTTAGTGCAATAGCTTATGATCTTTATTTGCGGATTTAACTGCCATTTTTTGATAGCTAGATATCTGCGGTAAGCAATGATATGCTGGAATATTAAACGAAAGAATTTACGCTTTGTATCAGCATTATATTGTTCTTTGTCAGGTACCGCCTCTCCACGAACCCCCCATGCTTCTTGATCTCCATGATTATTGTATTGAAAATCACTTAATCCTCCGAATGCAACCGCGAGCTTATTATATAAAGCTTCATCGTTGAATGACTCATAGGCAAATTTCAATTCTTTATGTGAATTGAGATAGTGTAACATGTCTTTCACGCTTTTAGCTGAATTTTTGTATAAAGCATGCAGGGCAATACGTTCATTATTTAATTCCGATCCAATTGAGGCCGTCATCTTTTCATAAAGATGAGAGTGGGGATTTTCTTTTACCATCAGTAGGTAATGACGATTCAAAGAACGAGGATAGTTCGACGTAGGATAGTCCATTATAAATAAGGTTTGAAAAAATTATATATACTATCCTAAAATTAATTAATCTTCCAAATAATAGAAATGAAACAAAAAGAAAGGGATTACCTGCCTGAAAGGTAATTTTCTCATAAAGTTAGGAAGGAATTTCACGCGAACTCTTTCCAAATGTATTTTTATAACAGAGTGATTATCAAATGTACTATTAATTATTATCTTTGGACATAAGATTAATTTTTATGCTATGGAAACAAGATCCATTATAGACATTACATCCTTAAAAGATCAGATTGCAGAGAATGTAGAGTTATATCGTCAAAGATTGCGAAATCAAGGGGCAGATATGAATGTGGCTCAGTATGGAAATGAACAGGAATATAGCCTGAATGGTTTAATCGGTGGTGTGAAAAATATTTTAACGGACATTTCTTATTTAGTTAAAGCTCACAATGTTTTTTTGCAATTATCGACATATACTGACCGTAATAACATTCGGGTTAATCTTAATAATTTAAATAATTATATTCAAAATTCCAGTTCAGCTAATATAGCATCGACTTTAGATATTCTTAAAACTAGTTTAAGGGGATATAATTTAAGGATAGACAAGGGGCGATTTGTTGAATTTAGTGAAGAGGTTGACAGATTAAGGAAAATAGCTATGTCTTTAGAAGGAGACATTCAACAAGTTCAAGCCAATATTACTTTATCTCATTCTCAGCACGAGACAATACAGGAACTTCAAACGCAATCCAATACTCAACTAAAATCTTTAGAGTCATCTAAAGAAGAGTTTTTGCAGACGCTTAATTCGTTTACTGAACAATATCAAGATTTTCAAGCGTTAGCCCAGAAGGCCACTACTAACGAAATTACAATTAAAGAAAAGCTAGAAAGTATATTGGAAGATGAAGAGATATTTACAGAATTTTGTAACAAAATAGACGATAGAGAGAAACAACTAACGGAACAAAAGAAGCAAACCGCTGATTATGCTAAAGGTCTTACTGATTTTAGCCAAGAACATGAAACGTTATTAAAGAAAGCGCAAACGTTGATTGATAATGCTCGGATTGCTTTGCAATATTCTACAGCAGAGGGAATTAGTGCAGCGTTTCAAGCACAATATAATGAGGCCAATAGACCAGAGAATAAAAAGTATTGGTTGTGGTCTGCGTTAATATTTATTGGATTAACCCTTGGATTAGGAGTCTGGATTATTGCGTGGGGACCAAAGGAGCAAAGTCCAGTTTATAGTCTTGTCAGTCGTATTAGTTTAATGCCATTTACATTGTTAGGTGCTTTATTTTGTGCCAATCAGTATGTAAAACAAAAAAATTTGATCGAAGATTATGCATATAAAGCTGTTTTATCTAAATCGATCGTTGCTTTTTCGGAAGAGTTAAGAGAAAAGGATAATGATCGGTATGCAGAGTACATATCTACTGTATTACGTGAAATTCACCAAGACCCATTGAGAAAACGAGGTAAGGACAAAGATGAAATAAATATAAAAGATACAACAGGATTGGTTGATAAAATTGTTGAATTAATAAAAGCTTGTACAAAATAAATAAAAGCCCCCGAAAGGTGGGGCTTTCATTTTATAACAAATTTTTCATCGCTTCGTCTATCTGTGAGTTCTCAAAGCTATCAAGATAGTATTGTGTTACTTTTTCTGAACTATGTCCCAGCGATTCGCAAATGATCGAAGTGCTGACACCTGAGCGTTTAAGGACAGTAGCGAATGAATGCCGAGCAACGTAGGTGGTGAGTGGAATAGGGAAATGCAGATATTCACCTATCATTTTTAAATAACGGTTTATTCGCTTGTTTGCCTTTTTTATTTTTTCATACTGTTGTTTTGGAGAGATTTGCATAGTATCATCAAGGACAGGGAAAATATAATCCTCTGCACAAGAGTTGGATTGCGCATATTTCCTTATTATATCCCATCCAAATGGCTGCAAGTTAAATGATATTAGTTTACCCGTTTTTTGACGTTTAAACACCAATCTTCCATCAATTATATTCCGATGTTTTAAGTGCAAAATATCCGTCAAGTTGATGCCACAACAGAAATAACTGAATAAAAACAAATCTTTTGCTAATTCCAGATAAGGAGTTGGATATGCCTTATCTCTCATCGTTTTCACATCAAAATTGACTAAACGCTTTATATCGTCTTTGGATATTGCGCGTTTTACTGTTGGTTCTTTTAGATGACTTACTTTATATTCATCAAATGGATATGCACTCTTTTTCACCAGATTATCAACAATAGCCCGATTATATAATACACGTAAAGAGCGGAACCGTATTCCGATTGAGTTTTCAGCCATTTTTCGTTCAGATCGTAGCCAATTCTCATACCGACGCAACCATTCTATATCAAGGTCAATAAAATAAAAATCGAGTGAATTACCGAACTTTAACAAAGATGCTTTCAACTCTTTAAAGGTTCGGGCATTGCCTAATCGATTTTCCGATATGAGTTGTTCCGTATACAAGTCCAGATATTCACCTACCGTTCGTTTAACCGTTTGATTGGATGCTTTGTGAATAAGAGTGGAGAGGGTATAATCTTTATCATTAGTTTTGAACTCCAAAACCTGTTGCTGATATTCCTTTATTTTCAGGTCTATCAATGCATTGATTCTATCCTTGTCAGGACAATTTCTTTTAGGTCTGTTTTTCGCAAAATCCCAAAATTTAGCATCAAGGGATAAATGTAAAGAAATGTACTTTAATTTGCGTTCTTTTGTGAGCCTTAACATCAGAGGATGCTCACCGTTGGACAATGTTTTAGAGGTGTATAACACCACCGAAACGCTCGTGGTCATTGTGATTTTCGGTTTAAACATTGGTTTAAACAATCCGCGAAAATCCACCGCTAAACATACAAAACACAAAAGAAAAGAGGCCGCGATTTTCATCGTAACCTCTTCGTTTTCTGGCTCCTCAACAAGGACTTGAACCTTGGACCCCCTGATTAACAGTCAGGTGCTCTAACCAACTGAGCTATTGAGGAATGTTTCTATCGTTTTGCGAGTGCAAATATAAGCCAAAATCTGAATACTGCAAAGGTTTTCGTGAAAATATTCCCGATTTTTTTGTGAAAATTGTGTTTCGTGCTCTTCTGTGTCACCCTGAACCAGTCTGCAACCCGTTGGAATACAGCATAACCGATGTCTCTGACAGCTGGCTAAAGCCGGATTTACCTTTTACCTGTTATTTGTTCCGGAAATTCTGGGCGCGCGTTACACGCCCTGCATTCCGATTTCGGTAAACCCGGCATTCGGATAGGTACGGTTGAGGTATTGTTTCAGGTAGCGCCGCGTATCTTCCGTGATCTCCCGGCTCGTCGGCGGATAGAGGTTGTACACCAGTTCGGCCACTTCGATATTCCGGGCACGGCACGCTTCGAGGCTCAGCACGGTGTGGTTGATACTGCCCAGCCTTGGAGAGGTGACGAGGATGACCGGGAGGCGGTGGTCGGCAATGTAGTCGATCGTCGAATAGGTGTCGGTCAGAGGAACGAACAGACCCCCGGCTCCTTCGAGCAGGACCGTGTCGTAACTTTCGAGCAGTTTACCCGTATTCTTTTCCACCAGCGACAGGTCGATCTCCCGGTTGTCGATCTCGGCCGCCAGTTGCGGTGAGGCGGGGTAGGTAAAGGTAATCGGGCAGGTGGTGCCGTCGAGGTCTTCACGTTGCAGCGGAATGCCCATGATACGGCGGTGCAGTTCGATGTCTTCCGAAATGCCGGTGTTACCCGTCTGGATAAATTTCTGGGTAATGACCCGTTCGCCCCGGGCCCGCATGTCACGGGCCAACACACCCGTTACGATGCTTTTGCCCGCATCGGTGTCTATACCTGTGATGAAATATACATTTTTACTTATCATACGCATGCGTTTTAACTTCGAATATCGTTTCAAAAGTAGTATCTTTGTAAGTCTAGTACAAATTTTCTATGGAGATCATCCGGTTGGAAGAGAAAATAGCGGCGGGCTACCGCCTCGGTTACGACGAAGCGTTGGAATTGATGCGCACGACGTCCCCCGGGGAGTTGTACGAATTGGCCCATCGCCTGAGGACCCGTTATCAGGGCAAACGTATCGATACCTGTTCGATCATGAATGCGCGGAGCGGCCGTTGCAGCGAGGATTGCAAGTGGTGCGCGCAATCGAAATTCCACAAGACCGACATCGACGTCTATCCGTTGGTGGGCGAAACAGAGGCCGTACAGGAAGCGGCGCATAACGCTTCGAAAGGCGTGGGGCGCTTTTCGCTGGTAACCAGCGGGCGGACGCTTACCGATGCCGAAACCGATCGCGTGTGCGCGATTTACCGCCGCATCGGACGTGAAGTGCCGATTCGTCTCTGTGCATCGCTCGGGTTGCTGACCCGGGAGCAATTGGTGAAACTGCGAGAGAGCGGGGTAGAGCACTACCATTGCAATATGGAGACCGCCCCTTCCTATTTTTCGAAACTGTGCAGCACGCATACGCCCGAAGAGAAGATACGGACGATTGAGTGGGCGAAAGAGGCGGGACTTAAAATTTGTTCCGGGGGTATTATCGGGATGGGGGAAAGCGCCGAGCAGCGCATCGAGTTTGCGGTGACGTTGCAAAAAATCGGTGCCGTATCGATTCCCGTCAACGTGCTCAACCCGATTCCGGGAACGCCGCTTGCCGATGTGGCGCCGCTGACCGATACCGAAGTGCTCGTGACGATGGCGATGATGCGGATTATCAATCCGGAAGCGAATATCCGGTTGGCAGGAGGGCGCAATATGATCAAACACCTTGAAGAGAAGGCGTTGTATTGCGGGATCAGCGCGTCGATCGTGGGTGATCTGTTGACTACGACAGGCTCGGATATCGATACCGATAAAGCGATGTTCCGCCGGTGCGGCTTCGAGGTGTAATGAGTTTTTGTAGTACAGGAAGATTTCACCGTAAGGGAGGAAAACGCATGAAAAGGTTCGTTTTTATAGCGGTAGCCCTGCTGGCATTTGGGGGTGCGGCTGCACAGCAGCCTTCGACGATGAAATTCACCGCCGACGAGTGGGATTTCGGCACTATCAAGGAAGAAGGCGGCAAAGTGTCGCACCGTTTCGAATTTACGAACAGCGGCCCCAATCCGTTCGTAATCCAGAAGGTCGAGACCTCCTGCGGCTGCACGACACCGACTTTCACGCGCGAGCCGGTGTTGCCCGGGCGTAAAGGTTATGTGGAAATTACTTACGATCCGCTTTACCGGCCCGGTTCTTTCCGTCGGGAAGTGACGGTGACGAGCAATGACCGCAAGAATATCAACAAATTGATCATTCGCGGCAATGTGATAGCGACTCCCCGGACGCCGCAGCAGGAGTTTCCGGTCGAGGTTGGCGGCGGGCTGATGGCTTCCCGCACGACGGTCGGGGTGGGGTATCTCGCACGCGGGACCTCACAGGCGGGAACGCTGGAATATTATAATGATTCGAAAAATTCCGTTACGCTCGGCGTCGAGTACGAGTCTCCTGCGATTCCGGGTTTCAGTGTATCGTTTTCATCCCCGGTACTGCAACCGGGTGCGCGGGGCGTTATGACGCTTACCTTCGACCTGCGCTCGGCCGACCTTTGGGGACGCCTGACTGGCGGGTTCTACCTGACCGTAAACGGCCGCAAAATGCCGGTGCGTTTTACCGCTACGGGCATTGCCGTGGAGGATTTTTCGAACCTTACTCCCGAACAATTCAATCAGGGTGTACGGGCCGATTTTACCGCGCAGTATTACCATTTCGGCGATGTGAGGGCCGGGGAGGAGAAGACCAAAAACTTTACCGTGACCAACACGGGTCGGTTGCCGCTGGTCGTTCGCTATGTGCATCCCGACGAGCATATGAGCGTTACACTGAAACAGGGGGCTGTGATCCGGCCGGGGGGATCGGTGACCTTCTCCGGAACGTTGCGTACCGAGGGGGCCCGGCCGGGCCGCTTTATGGGGACGACCGTGATTATCCTGAACGATCCGCAGCGTCCGATGCGCGAACTGAGGCTGACGGGCAACGTGATTTGACGGAGCCGTTGGGCCGGATCACCGCGTTTGCGATTTGGATACCGCCTGTGATGGGAGTGAAAAACGATATTTTGCCAGCAACACAAAACAAACGATATGTTTAAAATCCTCAGCAAAGAACTACTGGCCCCGAACATCTACCGGATGGATATCGAGGCTCCGCGTGTGGCACAGTCGGCTAAACCCGGGCAGTTCATCATTCTGCGGCTCGACGAAAAGGGTGAGCGGGTTCCGCTTACCATTGCCGATTACGATGCGGCGAAAGGCTCCGTAACCATCGTGATCCAGACGGTCGGCTATTCCACCGGCAAACTTTGTGAACTGAATCCCGGCGATATGATCGCCGATTTCGCAGGGCCGCTCGGCCAGCCTTCGGAATTCGTGCACGACTCCCCCGGGGAGTTAAGCCGCAAGCGTATCCTGTTCGTGGCGGGCGGAGTAGGTACCGCACCGGTTTATCCGCAGGTGAAGTGGCTCTCCGAGCATGGTATCAAAGCCGATGTGATTATCGGGGCGAAGAACAAGGATACGCTGATTTTCGTCAACGAGATGGAAGCCGTGGCCGGAAACGTTTATATCGCCACGGATGACGGCAGCGCGGGGTATAAAGGATTGGTGACGGCTCTGTTGTGCGATTTGATCGACAATCAGGGCAAGCATTATGACGAGGTGATCGCCATCGGTCCGATGATTATGATGAAATTCGTCGCGCAGACGACGCTCAAATACGGGATCAAAACGATCGTCAGCCTCAATACGCTGATGGTCGATGGAACGGGTATGTGCGGTGCCTGCCGGGTGACTGTCGGGGGCAAGACGCGCTTTACCTGCGTGGATGGCCCGGAGTTCGACGGGCATCAGGTCGATTTCGACGAGGCGATGCGCCGCCAGGGTATGTACCGCACCATCGAAAGCCGCAAGGCGCACATGGCCGAAGAGCGTGCCCAGGGGCATGCCTGCAACATTGGATTGGACAGATAACCGGAGAAGGAGAGATGGCAAACAAGATAGGACGCGTTCCCGTACGGGAACAGGACCCGCAGGTGCGGGTCACCAATTTCGAAGAGGTGTGTTACGGCTATTCGCTGGAGGAGGCGCAGTTGGAAGCTTCGCGCTGCCTGCATTGCCGTAAGCCCCGCTGTGTCGACCATTGTCCGGTATCGGTGCAAATACCCCAGTTTATCGCCGAGTTGGCGGCGGGCGATCTGGCCGCTGCCGCTGCGGTGATTGCCCAGGACAGTTCCCTGCCGTCGGTTTGCGGCCGGGTTTGTCCGCAGGAGTCGCAGTGCGAAGGTGCCTGTATTCTCGGTATCAAGGGCGAGCCGGTGGCGATTGGCAAGATGGAGCGTTTCGTCGGGGATTGGGCGCTGGAACATGCCGATGAGATGCAAGCTGCAGATCGAACCGCTCCGAACGGACACAAGGTGGCCGTTATCGGCAGTGGCCCGGCGGGGCTGGCCTGTGCATCGGATCTGGCCAAGATGGGGTATCAGGTGACGATTTTCGAAGCGTTGCACAAGCCGGGCGGCGTGTTGGAGTACGGGATTCCTGAATTTCGCCTGCCCAAAAGCCGTGTAGTGGCACGGGAGATCGACAATGTCCGTAAGTTGGGCGTGAAGATCGAAACCGATGTGATCGTAGGCCGCACGGTGACTATCGACGAGTTGTTGGACCGTGAGGGGTACGAGGCTGTTTTCGTCGGTTCGGGCGCAGGGTTGCCGCGTTTTATGAATATTCCGGGTGAAAACCTGAACGGCGTGCAGTCGGCCAATGAATTCCTCACGCGCGCCAATCTGATGCACGCCTACGACCAGGCCTACGACACCCCGATCTACGTCGGCAAACGGGTGGTGGTGGTCGGCGGAGGCAACGTGGCGATGGACGCCGTACGCACGGCCAAGCGGCTGGGTGCCGAGGCGACGATCGTTTACCGCCGCAGCGAGAAGGAACTCCCGGCACGCGCCGAAGAGGTGCACCACGCCAAGGAGGAGGGCATCTGCTTCAGGATGCTCACCAACCCCACCGAGGTGCTCGGCGACGAGCGCGGCTGGGTGACCGGCATCCGGTGCGTGGAGATGGAACTGGGCGAACCCGACGAAAGCGGCCGCCGCTCGCCCGTCGTGAAGGCCGGCTCGGAGTTCGGGATCGCCTGCGACGTAGTCGTCATGGCACTGGGCACCTCGCCCAATCCGCTGCTGGCCGCCACAACCGCAGGGCTCGAAACCAACCGGCGCGGCTGCATCACCGCCGACGAACGCGGCGCCACGTCACGCGAAGGGGTTTTCGCGGGCGGCGACGCCGTGACGGGAGCCGCCACGGTAATCCTGGCGATGGGTGCCGGCCGCACGGCGGCAAAGGCCATCGACGAATATATCCGAAAGCGTTAAACCTTTAAAACACCATACGAACGATGAAACGCATGAAAATCATGGTCGCGGCCATCGCCTTGTGCGGCCTGGCAGCCTGCAGCGACAACACCCCCAAGAGCTTCACCGGCACCATCACCGATGCGTCGATGAACACCGTAACCGTCGAAAATGCCGAGGGGACATTCACCTTCTCGACCATGGATGCCGACAAAAGCGAGGCCAACGGCCTGCTGCTGGGAGCGCCCGTCACGGTCAATTACAGCGGCAAACTCGAAGAGGGCGCGGCCGCCTCGAAAGTGGCCACCGACCCCACCTATGCCGAGGCTGTCGGCAATTGGACGATGCCCGACCCGATCGACCCCGATGGCGTCATGGGCATCCGGATCATGGTCGAAGGAGAGGCGCAGTCGATCAACATGGCCACGCTGCGCTACACGTCGTGGGAATTGCAGGGCGAAGCCGGCAAAATCCTGCTCAAAGGCCAAAGTATCGGCAACGGTCAGACCATCGACTTCACCGAAACGGCCACCATCGCCAAGGATGCCGACGGCATCTATACGCTGACGATCGAGAGCAACGGCGCCGTCTACACCAAAGCCAACGAATAGCCGCAGCCCCCTGCGGTCACACGCGCCTTCCGCAATCCCGGAGGGCGCGTTTCATTTACCGGAGGGCGGCCCCGCAAACAGTTCCGGGAAACGGCTTGTCCAAATAGGTTTTATTCGTTAAATTTGAATCCGTCAACCACACTGCAACTATGGCCAGAATACTCTTCGCAGCCCTGCTGCTCCTGTTCACCCTCCCGGCCGCGGCACAAACGCCCGGCGACTCCATCGCCTTCGTCACCGCCGACTGGCATACCACCGACCTCGGCCGGGGTGCCGCGTGCCGCTACGCCCAGGTCGAGATGTTCGGTTCGCGGCAGAGCATCTCGGTCGTCAGCTACCCCGCACGGCACTTCGCCACGCAGATCGTACAGCTCGACGGCAAGGGTGAAACCACGGGCCGCATGGGCGAAGCCGCCGACGCCACAGCAGCCATCAACGGCAGCTATTTCAACATGAAAACCTTTACGCCCATCACCTTCGTGATGGTCGACTGCCGGGTATTGGGCCGCACGACGCCCGGCGAACTCATGCGCACCAACGGCATCATCGCCATCCGGGACAAACAGGGGCACGACGTCGCCATTTTCGCCTGCGACACCACCCAATACCCCCACATAGCCCGCCGCTACCGCGCGGCGCTCGCAGCCGGGCCCCTGCTGGTCAGCGGAGGCAAGATCATCGAATACGACTCCGGCGACAGCTTCTATACCCACCGCCACCCGCGTTCGCTGATCGGCAAGCGCCCGAACGGCGAGGTGGTGATGGCCGTGATCGACGGCCGCGCCAAAGGCCAGGCTGCCGGCGCTACGATCGCCGAAACGGCTTACATCGCCCGCCTGCTGGGGCTCACGGACGCCCTCAACCTCGACGGCGGCGGCTCTTCGGCACTCTGGACGGCACAGGAAGGGGTGGTCAGCCACCCCAGCGACAACCGCCGCTTCGACCATGCCGGCGAACGCGCCGTACCAAACGGCATCGTCGCCCGTCCGCGGAAATAAAGGGGCAGTTCTGAAAAGGTGCCCGGCACAGCCCCCCCCGCAAACATCACAAAAAAAACAGCCCCCCTGATCCGGAGGGCTGTTTGCATATCCACGGCGAACCTATTCACCGACCATTTCGGCCACCCGCTCCGCAATCATGGCGGGCGTCACGGCATACAGGCAGCGGTAATCCCCGTAACGGCACGGCTTGTTCCCGAAGACCGAACAGGGACGGCATTCCATATCGGCCTGCAGGATGCCGCGCGGGTCGCAACCATAGCCGAAGAACCCCAGCCCGGGATGGGTAGCACCCCATACCGACACTACGGGCGTCGCCACAAGCGAGGCCATGTGCATGACGAGCGAATCCATCGCCACCACGCAGTCCAGGTTGGCAATCAGGTCTAATTCGCCGTCTATCCCGACCCGTCCGAACAGCGCCGTCACATTGGGGTACGCACGCTCCATTTCCCGCGCGAACTCCGCTTCGGCTCCGCCTCCGCTGTGTATGAACACCCGGTCGTAGCGTTCGGCCAACAGACGCACCGCCTCCCGCCCGAGCGCCGTGGGATAGGTTTTCCCCTGCTGCGCCGAAAACGGCGAGAAGCCGATCCAGGTACCCGTCTTCTCCCCCATCGGGTTGGGACGGCAGCGCCGCAGGGCCGGCACGGGGTCGTCGAACACGAACCCCAGTTTCCGGAACACGTCGCAATAGCGGACGACGGTATGCTTGGCGGGCTTCACGTCACGGCCACCTTTGCGGATAAACTCCTTTTTCTCCTCGCGCCCCTTCTCGATGGCCGCCACGGGGACTCCGCGCAGCCACAGGGCGGTGCGGAACATCACCGAGCGCAGCACGCCGTGCACGTCGGCCACGGCATCCACCCCCAGGCGCCGCGCATCGGCGGCCAGGCGCCACATTCCCCGCAGGGAGTGGTGCACACCCTTGATATCTACATCCATAAAACCGAGATCGAGCCCTGTAAAAAAGGCTCGAAACACGGGTCTTGTCGCTACCGTCACCCTCAGGTCGGGATAGGCCTCCTTCAAAGCCCGCAGCGCATGCGCCAGCATCGCCACATCCCCCATCGCCGAAGTCCGGAAAACGACCAGATGACGCGGAAGTCTCTTATTTTTTCTGCCCATAAAGCACCGGGTTCAACGCCGGGTCGTTATACATCTTCATCTGCTTATAGGTCTTCATATACTTGCGGCCGGCCTCGATGTCCCCGATCAGCTCTTCGATCGCCCCCGAAAGGTCGACCTGCTGCGCCAGCAACACGTCGAGCTTCTTCCGGCACGCCGCACGGTGGGCGTCACCGACGTCCGTACGCTCGGCTTCGCATGCCATGTGGTAAATCTTCAGCGCCAGGATCGACAGACGGTCGATCGCCCACGCCGGGGTCTCGGTATTGAGCCTGGCATCGGGCCGGGGTTCCACGTCCTTGTATTTGTCGAGCAAGTACGAATCGATATATTCCACCATATCGGTACGATCCTGGTTCGACTTGTCGATACGGCGCTTGATGGCCAGTGCGGCCACGGGGTCGATCTGCGGGTCGCGGATGATATCCTCCAGGTGCCACTGCACGGTGTCGATCCAGTTTTTATGGTATAACAGGTGTTCGAGCGAACCCGGCTCATAGGGATTTTCGATCGGATGATCCACATCGTCCCACCGATGGTAATCCCCGATGGCGCGGTTGAAGATCTTGTTTGCGGTTTCGGTAAACATAGCTCAGCAGTGCATTTTATATTGTAATTCTCGTGGGAAAATCATACCTTTGTCCGTAAAGATTAAACAAAGATAATGAATTTTTCCAAAAAAGCAATATCGCTCGCAGGAATCCTTTTGATAGTCGTACAAAGCCTCCCGGCACAGGTGCGGCAGACCCGCGAGGAATATATCGACCGCTACAAATCCATCGCCGTGGCCCACATGGAGCGGTACGGCATCCCCGCCAGCATCACCATGGCGCAGGGCATCCTAGAGTCCGACTGCGGCAACAGCTGGCTGTCGCTGCAATCGAACAACCATTTCGGCATCAAGTGCAAGCGCAACTGGACGGGCGACAAGGTCTATTACGACGACGACGCCAAGGGGGAGTGCTTCCGCAGCTACCCCTCGGTCGAGGCGTCGTACAGGGATCATGCCGAATTTCTCGATTCGCAGCCGCGCTACGACTCGCTGTTCGCCTACTCCTCCGACGATTACAAGAGCTGGGC
>ERZ825137.3130-NODE-3130-length-18184-cov-5.267582_pt1 | contig 18184 bp, 9 predicted proteins | sample MGYA00519873_ERZ825137 | MGnify/ENA primary metagenome ERZ825137 (study PRJEB31778, sample SAMEA3449190) | human gut metagenome | biome: human gut; feature: human-associated habitat; material: faeces | place: United Kingdom | collected 2010/2012 ...
ATATCCCCGCGATTATAGAAACTGAAATAAGTGCAAAAAATATATAATTCATAAACTAATATTAGAAAAAAAATTGGTATTTGTCACTATGTTTATATTAGTATATAATAAGTTATGAATGTAGAATGTGGGATAGAGTAGGTATATGGCAGACATAAATAATTTTACGGAGATTACAGAGAACTTTGATACAATAAAAACCTTGCTTAACTCAATTAGGGCGCAAGGAATATTGAATACTTCCGATGTCGATAAACTTTTAGCCGGCATTAATTCTAAGCTGGAAAGATTGAATACAGAAGAAGATATTGACCTTATCAAAATTTTTCTTTCAGAACTCAAACAAAATTTAGACGAACGTCATAGTGTTCTGCTCTCTAAATTTGGTGCTATTGAATCTCTATTCTCAAATCTTTTGAAAAACAGTGCTGATGCATTAAAATCAAGTGAAGTTAAAGAACTTTTTGATATTGTAGCAACAAATCTGTCAGTATTTTCAAGAGAAGTTGTTTCACAAAAAGAAACTCTGACTGATATAACCTTAAGATTAGATGCTATGCGTTCTGACGATTCGCAGAAAAAAGAAATCGTCAAAAATATAACATTTCTTAAGAATGATATTGAAAGGCTTACAAATGGCTTTGATTCAATTGTATTAAGCCTTAACGAGAACTTCAAAACTATAATAAAAACTATATCAAGCATTGATCCATCGGAAAATATTAACAAATTCGGCAAAGAGCTTGAAGATATTGTAAATTCTTCAAATACAATTCTTTCAGCACTGCAGATGCTTGATAAAAAAAATCTGCAAATAGAAGATGCACTTAGAGGTCTGGCAACTCAGGATGACTTAAATTCTGCAAAACAGTGGATAAGTGATTTGGCTTCTCAAGAGCAGACGCTTGCACAATCCATTGATAATCTTGCTGATAAGTATTATAAAATTGATAATTTAGCGGACAAGATTGATGCATCTGTTGATATTATAGCAGGCTTAAAGACTGTTATTTCAGACAGAGATGAGCAAAGTTCGCGTGCTCTATTAGATAAACTTGCAGAGCTGGAAAATAATGTTAGAGATATTTCTACAAATCAAGCTTTTGAGGAATTTAAGCTTTCATTAGAAACCGCATTAAAAGGGCTTTATGAAGGCTCTTCTGCTATACAAACAGCCGTTATTGATTCTTCTGTAGAACTTCAGAAAGTTAATGATGCAATCAGAGCTCTGGATCTTAATGTGAGCTTTAAGAGCCTTGCATCTGATTTGAGTAAATCAGAGCAAAATGTGCGAGATCATGTTAGTGTTGAAACCGGTAAAGTTATTCAGCTGGTGGACGTTAATGCAACAAGAACATTAAATGAAATATCTTCAAGCGCTGATAATCTAACGGAACGTATAAACCAAGCTCACAGCTTAATATCTGCTTTGTGTGAAAAGAGTTTTACAGAGGTTGAAGATAATATTGCAGGATTAAAAAATATTGTTTCTCAAATAGATGAAAATAATGTATCTGCAAATAATGCTATCTTCTCTAATATTACCGACAGACTTGCTATGTTTGAAAACAGCTTGAAAATGTCACTTGAAAAGCAGGAAGATTATGTTGCAAATTCTTCAAGCCAGCTTCTGGAACAGATTAATAACATAAAAGATTTATCCGGAGTTCTTGATTATAAAATTGATGCTTCCGTAATTGAGATTAATAATGCAAAAGTTGAATTTTCAGGGTTAAAAGCTGCTGTCGAAGATGTACTTGCTTTGGATTTTGTCAACAAAGTTAAGGATTTGAAGGTCGACTTATATGCTGTAAAACAAGATTTAGCAAATGCAGTTGAAACTTCTTCAGGAGATTTGGCAGAGAAATTCTCCAATGACTTATTTGGAAAATATGAGCTTTTAATAAGCAAGCTTGATAGTGTAGAAACTGAAATTAAGCAGGCACAAACAACTTCACTTAACGGCTTGAAGGCTGTTCTTGATAATATCTCTTCTTCTATAGTTGACATCCTTTCTTACGTTAGCTCACGTCAGGATATAAGTATTGATGCTATTGAAGCTAAGTTAGAAACTATTAATAGAGCTGTTAGCGATAACACTTTAAACTATGTAGAAAATGTTAGAGATATTGTAGATGTAATTAGAACTCAAGTTGAAAATAACATTAAGAGTATTCAAGAAGATACAAACAGACAGATTGATATTATTAATACTTCTATCTCTACATCAAGCGAAAATATTAGAAATGAAATACAAAATTCTTATAACAAACTCATAGAAGTTCAGGAAAATTTTGATGAAATAAAAGAAACGCTGTCTGTTAATAATAATGTTTTGACTGATAATATTAATGGTGTGCTGTCAACAGCAAACACATTAAGAACTGATTTTGATGCAAAATTAGGTGCTTTAAAAAATGCAATTTTGGATAAAGTTGCTGAGTTTCAACAGGATTTCACATGCGAGAATGCCGATAAAATCAGTGAAATTAAGTTTGTTTCAGAAAATTTACATTCAAAAAGTATCCAGAATGCAATGGATATAAAAGCTGAATTAAAAGGTGAAATAGCCCAGTTAATAGGCACACTTCGATTAAATGTAGAAGAATTGACCGAACAGATTGCAGGAACGGGATTAAAAGTTGAAGGTACAAATAATGAAATAATAAGCTATATAAAAAATGATTTCGGAGCTATGGTTGATAACTCTGTAGATGAGCTTGGTTCTAAAGTCACAGATTTTTCAGCTAATATTGAGGCAAGAATTGATGATATAGTTTCTAAGTTTGGCAATATGGAAGAAGCTGTTGATAATTTGACTAATAAAACAACATCTTCTTTGACATCTACTCTGGCTAAAATTCTTGATAATTTTGTTTCTCTAAAAGCATTGATTGGTACACTTAATGACAAAGCTGCAGATGATTTGAAGAAAAATGTTGATATTTTAACCAATGACTTTGCAAAACTTCGTGATAAAGTCGATACTGTTGATGCAAATATTGATGAAGACTTAACAAGGCAGCTTGCGCTTATAGAAACAAATTTTGAGATGCTAAATCAAAGCATTACTAATTTATTTGCACATAATGATGCTCTGCTGGGTGAAAGGCTAAACATCGGACTTACTAATATTTCTGGCAGCATAAAAGAAACTGTAGTTCAAAATTTGGAACAGTACAAAGGTCAGGTAGAAGAATTATTCAATAATGTTTCTGCTAAAAATGAAGCTCAGGCTAATTTTATTAGCGAAAAAGTTCTTGAGCTTAATAAAATTCTGCAAAACACACTGGTTCAGCAGAATGCAAATTCAGAAAACAGCTTAAAAGAGATTGCAAATAATTTAAAACATATTCTGGATGAAAATATAGAATTGACTTCAGCAGATTATGACGCGTTAAAAAACAAATTAGATACATTTGCAAAAGAAATTGAAGAGAAAAATAACGTTTTATCAGAAAATTTCAAAGCTCAACTTGATGATATTGCTAAATTTGTAGATTCAGGTTTAGAAATTCAAGCCCGTGAAGTTAATACAAAGTTTAATGAAATTATAGAAAATGTTCAGGTAATTTCTTCTGCTGAAGATTTTTCGGAAACAGTGAAAACTACTGCGAAAGAAAAAGATATCCAACTGATCTCTGGTCCGGAATTTATCAGAATGCTTCTTGAAAATGGCATTGCACGTTTTGATGAAATTTAATCATCTAACAAAAAACTTGGAGAATAAAAAATGTTAACAAGAGGAATTTATAGCGCAACATGTATTTTAGCATGTTGTCTGACAGGTTGTGCTACTCTCGAAGAATCTGCACAAGATGGTGATGCAGAAGCTCAAACGGAACTCGCTGCAAGCTATATGGTTGGTAAAGATAATTATCCTTGTGACAAAGAAAAAGCTAAATTTTGGCTTGAGAAAGCTATTCAGACCGGTAATCCGGAAGCTCGAATTTTGAAAGGCAAATTTATTCTTACTGGAGAATATGAACAGGCAAACATTCCTGATATAGTAAAACAATTATCGCCTCTTGTAAAATATGAGAAAAATGAAGATGCAGCTTTAGTTTTGTTAAAAATTCTTCTCACATATGAAGACTTTGATAATATATCTACAGCAGCAACTTTGATTTCATTGCTATTACCTGTGCAAAAGTCATCAATATAACAATAGGAGATTCCCGCATCGATGAGCGCATTTTTGATGTCAGGTCCACACTTGATACTTTCGACCATGACGAAAAAGCGAACCTCTGGCATGGCCGAGATCAGGCCCCAGTAGTCGGAATCGCTGGACACGAGAATGAAGGAGTCTACATGGTTCTGGAAGAATTCACGGCATGTGCCGGTAGTGAGCCGAATGTCCACCAAAGACTTGTTATCCTTTAGACGCTCAATCATATTATGCTCAATAGGAATACTCGTAAATCTGTTGAGGATTTTCCATGCAGATGCTGCATGGACATCGTTATATAGAATAATTTTACTGATCTTATTCAGCAGAGCTTCCTGATCCAAATTCTTCAGGGTGGCATATAGTTTATAGGGATCAGAGTTTTCGCAATCTACCACCATTACAGTTTTCTCGCTGCGTTCCAGGAAGTGATAGATCCCAGCTTTAGTCAAGTTTCCGGCATCTGACACTTTGCTTAGATCAGTGAAGTAGTCCTCATGTGCCTCGTAGAGAAGCGTCACGAACTTCTTATCGTTGTACAGAATATTACCAGAACCAGCATAGGCCCAGTTAATGTAGACCTGATAGGGATACATATTTTTATGAGCGTAGTATTCATTCGCAGCCTGCTTGATTCCCATCTCGCAGAGTCCATTCGGCATCAGGAAAAGACTCCGAACATAGTCCCACTTCAGCCAGAGCGGGAAGAGTGATTTGCAGTTATTGATGCGGTCTGTTAGATAGCGGTTGATATTGATAATGTATTGCGATGGTGTGCAGTTGGCTTTCTCTATGGTGATGCCATCAGTTATCAACATTTCTAAGCTATCCTGTGGAATATATTCTGGCAGTGAATGTAAGTTTTTCAGTTCATAGCGCATCTGCTCATAGATATTTTTGAAATTCTGCTCTATTGCAGTACGCAGTATGGAGAGGTTACGAACAATGCGGGCATTCTTGTTATTATACAATTTCTCGTACCACTCCATTTGAGGTGGCTCATGCTCGTTTTCAAATATACGTTTCGGAACACCGATAAGAAATGCAATCTTTGAGATTACTGTATAGGTACTATTCTCATAATCGGTGTATGGCCTTTTTTCAAAGTCACTGAGCGGAATATCCTTTAGATCACACATAATGTAGCCTCCTTTCTGCAATGATTCAAGCCCTATATTAGCAGAAAATCTTCCCATATTAAGAATATCATATGATAGGGCATCTGTCTATTTTATTGTCCATCCTGGCACAAAAAGAGAAAAATAATAAATTAGGCTATAAAGACTATGGAATATCAGCAAAAAACATCCAGCCATTTGTTATACCTTATTATATATAACGCAAATGTTGCATTTTTATGGCACGCCATTTGTAGATATAAGAAATAAAGCAAATATGCAATACAAACTTGATTAAATGCGTATATTTGCCAGTAAATAACCCCTTAGAAGAAAAGGAAAAAGTATGAATAATCAATTCTCACAAAGAGTTTCCGACATTATCGTCTATAGCAAGGAAGAAGCTAACCGGTTGAGGAGTAGGCATATCGGACCTGAGCACCTACTTCTGGGATTGCTTCGTGACGGTGAAGGAAAAGCTATCGAGATATTGTCAAAACTCAACACCAATTTAGCTGCAGTAAAGCAGCAGATTGAAGCTCGGCTGAAGACAGAAGCTGATGATATGCTATTGCCTGATGCAGAGATACCGTTGTCTAATGACGCGGCAAAAATATTAAAAATGTGTATTTTAGAAGCACGTGGAATGAAAAGTAATATAGCTGATACAGAGCATGTTTTGTTAGCGATCCTAAGAGAAAGAAACAATATGGCTGCTTCCGTGCTCGAAGCTAATGATGTTAATTACGTGAAAGTGTTGGAACAAGCCACATTGCAACCGGATGTAAATTCCGGCATGGGATTCCCGGAGGACGATGATGACGAAGAAATGTCTTCTCCCCGATCTGGTGGAAGCGGTTCTGAAGAACGCCAGCAACAGGCGCAAACAGCTTCAAAAAAACCGGCTAATGACACGCCTGTACTTGACAATTTCGGTACAGATATGACAAAAGCGGCAGAAGAAGGACGTTTGGACCCCGTAGTAGGCAGAGAAAAGGAAATTGAACGCTTGGCTCAAATTCTGAGTCGCCGCAAGAAGAACAATCCGATTCTGATCGGTGAACCTGGTGTAGGAAAATCAGCAATCGTTGAAGGACTTGCTTTGAGAATTATTCAAAAGAAAGTCTCACGCATCTTGTTTGATAAGCGAGTAGTAGCTCTTGACATGACCGCAGTTGTGGCAGGAACAAAATATCGTGGTCAGTTTGAAGAGCGTATTCGTTCCATTCTCAACGAGTTACAAAGGAATCCGAATGTGATCCTGTTCATTGATGAGATCCATACAATTGTAGGTGCAGGTTCTGCAGCCGGTTCAATGGATGCAGCCAATATGCTGAAACCTGCATTGGCACGCGGCGAAATACAATGTATTGGTGCTACTACCCTTGATGAATACCGTAAGAATATAGAAAAAGACGGCGCTTTGGAACGTCGTTTCCAAAAAGTTATGGTGGAACCCACAACTGCCGCTGAAACTCTTCAGATTCTGCGTAACATCAAGGATAAATATGAAGATCATCATAACGTGAACTATACAGATGAAGCATTGGAAGCTTGTGTCAAGTTGACAGACCGTTATATTACGGACCGTAACTTCCCCGATAAAGCTATTGACGCTTTGGATGAAGCAGGATCACGTGTACATCTGACCAACGTCAATGTACCCAAGGAAATCGAAGAGCAGGAAAAACTCATCGAAGAAGCTAAAAGCAAGAAAAATGAAGCTGTGAAATCGCAGAATTTTGAACTCGCTGCCAGTTTCCGAGATAAGGAAAAAGAGCTCACGCTTCAGTTGGACGAAATGAAACGAGAATGGGAAAACAGTCTGAAAGAGAATAGACAGACTGTTGATGCAGAGGAAATTGCCAATGTTATTTCTATGATGTCCGGCATTCCGGTACAGCGTATGGCACAAGCCGAAGGAATCAAGCTGGCTGGCATGAAGGAGGATCTGCAATCGAAAGTAATCGCACAGAATCCGGCGATAGAGAAACTGGTCAAGGCTATTTTAAGAAGCCGTGTGGGATTGAAGGATCCCAATAAGCCCATTGGAACCTTTATGTTCCTTGGCCCTACTGGTGTGGGTAAGACACATTTGGCAAAGCAATTGGCAAAATATATGTTTGGCTCTGCCGATGCCTTGATACGTATCGATATGAGCGAGTATATGGAGAAATACACCGTATCTCGTATGATTGGTGCCGCTCCGGGATATGTGGGCTATGAGGAAGGCGGCCAGTTGACCGAAAAGGTTCGTCGCAAGCCGTATTCCATTGTCTTGTTGGATGAAATTGAGAAAGCCCATCCGGACGTATTCAACATCTTGCTCCAGGTACTGGATGAAGGCCGTTTGACTGACAATTATGGCAGAACCATTGATTTCAAGAATACGGTTATCATTATGACCTCCAATATCGGTACGCGGCAGTTGAAGGAGTTTGGCCGTGGCGTAGGTTTTGCGGCGCAAAACCGCACGGATGACAATGAACATTCGCGCAGCGTGATACAAAAGGCTCTGAACAAGACCTTTGCTCCTGAATTTTTGAATCGTTTGGATGAAATCATTACTTTCGACCAGCTCTCCTTGGAGGCCATCACAAAGATTGTGGACATTGAGCTGAAAGGCTTGTACGAACGGGTTGAAGCAATTGGTTACAAGCTGGTTGTGGAGGATGATGCAAAGACATTCCTTGCTTCGAAAGGGTACGATGTACAGTTTGGTGCGCGTCCATTGAAGCGTGCTATTCAGAACCACTTGGAGGATGGACTTTCCGAGCTGATAGTGGCGGCGGAGTTACAGCCGGGTGATACGGTAAACGTATCAGTAGACAAAGAAAAAGACGAGCTGAGCATCAAGAAGGCATAAGCTGTTCTTTATAAAAACCGTCAAAATGTCAGTCCTTATGGGCTGGCATTTTTTTTGTGCTATATCTGCCGGAATAATTAAAAATATAAATCTAAAAAATATAAATGTAGTATGCAAAAAGGTAATATTGGGGTAACTACTGAGAATATCTTCCCCGTCATTAAAAAGTTCTTGTATAGTGATCATGAAATTTTTCTCCGTGAGTTGGTTTCTAATGCGGTTGATGCTACACAGAAGCTGAAAACACTCTCCTCTATCGGTGAGTTCAAGGGTGAAGTTGGCGATTTAACCGTACATGTTTCGCTGGGAAAAGATACCATTACAGTGTCCGACCATGGTATCGGGCTTACGGCTGAAGAAATAGACAAGTATATTAACCAGATAGCTTTCTCTGGCGCCAATGACTTCCTTGAGAAATATAAAAACGATGCCAACGCCATCATCGGCCATTTTGGATTGGGTTTCTATTCGGCTTTTATGGTTGCCAAGAAAGTCGAAATCATCACTAAATCCTATCGGGAAGGTGCCCAGGCTGTAAAGTGGACCTGCGATGGCAGTCCGGAGTTTACGATTGAAGACACTGATAAGGCAGAACGTGGTACGGATATCGTTCTTTACATAGACGATGACTGCAAGGAGTTCCTTGAAGAAGCACGCATCTCCTCTTTGTTGAAGAAGTATTGCAGCTTCCTCCCCATCCCGGTTGCATTCGGCAAGAAGAAAGAGTGGAAAGACGGCAAGCAGGTTGAAACTGCCGAGGATAATATCATCAATGACTCCAACCCGTTGTGGACGCTGAAACCCAGCGAATTGAAAGATGAAGATTACAAGAAGTTCTACCGTGACCTTTATCCCATGTCCGACGAACCTTTGTTCTGGATTCATCTGAACGTGGATTATCCGTTCCACCTTACCGGTATTCTGTACTTCCCCAAAGTGAAGAGCAACATCGAGTTGAACAAGAATAAGATTCAGCTCTACTGCAACCAGGTATATGTGACGGATTCGGTGGAAGGTATTGTTCCCGACTTCTTGACCCTGCTGCATGGTGTGCTCGATTCACCGGACATTCCATTGAACGTTTCCCGTTCTTATTTGCAGAGCGATGCCAACGTGAAGAAAATTTCTACATATATCACGAAAAAGGTGTCAGACCGTTTGCAGTCCATCTTCAAGAACGACCGTAAGCAATTTGAGGAAAAGTGGAATGACTTGAAAATCTTCATCAACTACGGAATGCTTACGCAGGAAGATTTCTATGATAGAGCCAAGGACTTTGCCCTTTTCACCGATACAGACAGCAAATATTATACTTTCGAGGAGTATAAGACGTTGATTAAGGATAGCCAGACGGATAAGGATGGAAATCTGATTTATCTGTATGCCAACAATAAAGATGAGCAATACAGCTACATAGAGGCCGCTACGAATAAAGGATACAATGTGCTGTTGATGGATGGACAGCTGGACATTGCGGTGGTGAGCATGTTGGAACAGAAGTTCGAAAAGGTTCGCTTCACTCGTGTAGACAGCGATATTATTGATAATCTGATTGTCAAGGAAGACAAGAAGAACGAAGCGTTGGAAGCCGGCAAGCAGGAGGTTCTTTCTTCCATCTTCAAGAGCCAGTTGCCCAAGATGGATAAGACGGAGTTCAACATCACGGCGCAGGCTTTGGGCGAAAACGCCACTCCTATCATGATAACTCAGAGCGAGTACATGCGCCGTATGAAGGAAATGGCGAATATCCAGGCTGGAATGAGCTTCTATGGCGAAATGCCGGATATGTTTAACCTGGTATTGAATTCAGACCATAAGCTGGTAAAAGAAGTTCTGGCAGATGAAGATAAGGAATGTGCTGCTGCCGTTGCTCCGGTTCAGGCAGAGATGGATGAAGTGAACAAGCAGCGTACTGACTTGAAAAAGAAGCAGGAAGGCAAGAAAGATGAGGATATACCGACTGCCGAAAAGGATAAAGTGAATGAGCTGGATAAGAAGTGGGACGAACTGAAAACACAGAAAGAAGGCATCTTCGCCGATTATGCTGCCAAGAATAAGGTTGTCCGTCAACTGATAGATTTGGCACTGCTGCAGAATGGTATGTTGAAAGGTGAAGCTTTGAACAACTTTGTCAAGAGAAGCATTGACCTGATAAAATAAGCCCCTTTAAATTTGCATTTAATATATGCAAGGGTATTGTGATTCTTCGGAGTCGCAATACCCTTTTTTTATTCATTTTCACCAATTAGGGTGTGATTTTCTTCGTTGAATACGGCATTTTTAGAAACTATTGTTTATATTTGGGGCAATGAACATTTATCTTACTCGGAATAGCATAGTTATGAAAAGAGTTTTATTGTTTTTTTCGTTTCTTCTATGTGGCTTTATTTTACAAGCTCAGAAAGTGGGGCTTGTACTGAGTGGCGGTGGAGCAAAAGGCATGACTCATATAGGCATTATCCGGGCTTTGGAAGAGAATAATATCCCCATTGATTATATAACCGGAACCTCTATGGGAGCTATCATCGGTTCTCTGTATGCTATGGGGTATTCCCCGGACGATATGGAGGCGCTGTTGCGCTCTCCCGACTTTAAGCGTTGGTATTCGGGTAAAGTGGAGCCCAAATACGAGTATTATTTTAAGAAGAATCGTCCTTCACCGGAATTTTTCAATATCCGTTTTGCTTTTAGGGACTCGCTGCATATAAAGCCCCAGATACTTCCCACAAGCATGGTCAACCCCATACAGATGAATCTGGTATTTGTGGAATTGTTTGCACGCGCTACGGCTGCATGTGGCGGTAATTTCAACAAACTGTTTGTCCCCTTTCGCTGTATAGCATCCGATGTGTACAATAAAAAGCCATTGGTATTGGGTAAAGGGGATTTGGGGGATGCGGTACGTGCTTCCATGAGCTTTCCATTTGTCTTCAAACCGATAGAAATAGACAGTATACTTGCTTATGATGGCGGCATTTACAATAATTTCCCTACGGATGTGATGCGTGAGGATTTTCATCCGGATGTCATCATTGGCAGTGTGGTGGCGGCCAATCCCGGTAAGCCGAAGGAAAATAACCTGATGAGCCAATTGGAGAATATGATTATGCAGAAGACTGATTACTCCATTCCGGACTCATTGGGCATAGTCATGACCTTCAAGTACGATGATGTCAACCTGCTGGATTTTGACCGTCTGCAGGAATTGCACGATATAGGCTACAACCGTACTCTTAATATGATGGATTCCATCAAAAGCCGTGTTCACCGTAGGGTGAATGCTGATAATGTGCGTTTGAGGCGCCTTGTCTTCCGGAGTAACCTGCCCCAATTCCGTTTCCGGGATATCATTATTGAAGGGGCGAATGCCCAACAACAAGCCTATATCAAAAAAGAATTTCATGATGAGGAGCATGAAGTCTTTACTTATGAAGACTTGAAGCGCGGGTATTTTCGTTTGCTGGCGGATAATATGATTTCGGAAATAGTTCCTCACGCAGTGTATGATTCGGAAGCCGATTTATATCAACTGCATTTGAAAGTGAAGATGGAGGATAATTTTTCCGTGCGTCTGGGGGGCAGTGTCTCTACCACAAGCTCAAATCAAATCTATTTGGGAATAGGATATCAGAACTTGAATTATTATTCCAAGGAAATCACTTTTGACGGTCAGTTGGGTAAGATTTATAATAATGCCCAGTTGATGGGTAAGATTGATTTGCCTACCAACATACCTACGTCCTTTCGTTTTATTGCTTCAATCAGTACCTTCGATTACTACAAGAAGGATAAGCTGTTTTCCAGGAATGACAAGCCTTCATTCAATTCAAAGGACGAACGTTTTGTGAAGTTGATGGTTGCCTTGCCGTTTCTGGCCAATAAACGTGCGGAGTTCAGTCTGGGATATGGCCAACTGGAAGATAACTACTTTCAATCAAGCGTAATAGATTTCGATAAGGACCGTTCGGACAGAAGTACCTACAAACTTTTGGGAGGTTCCATCGGTTTCTATGGGAGCACCCTGAATACGCGGCAATACGCGACAAAAGGCTATCTGGAGAAGCTGATAGCTCAGGTCTTTACCGGGAGGGAAAGATTTGAACCGGGGAATCCGCAAGAAGGGTACAGTCCTTCTCCGCAAGAGCGGCAATCATGGTTGCAAATATCTTATATGAAAGAGGCATATCACACAATGGGGCCGAAATTTACCCTGGGATGGATGGCAGAAGCACTGTATTCATCGAAGAATTTCTCCGAGAATTATACGGCAACCATGATGCAGGCAGGAGAATTTGCACCGACTCCGCATAGTAAACTGATGTACAATGAAGCTTTTCGTGCCAACCAGTATGTGGCTGCCGGTATCAAACCCATATATGTTTTGAACGACATGTTCCAGTTCCGGACAGAATTTTATGGCTTTACACCGATTTTTCCGATAAAAAAGAATGCATTGAATAAAGCATATTATGGAAAAGCATTCTCCCGCTTTGAGTATATGGGAGAAGTTTCTGTTATTTGTCATTTGCCCTTCGGAGCCATCTCTGCTTATGTAAATCATTATAGCTCACCGAGAAGGGAGTGGAATGTGGGGATGACCATCGGCTGGCAGTTGTTTAATTATCGCTTTGTCGAATAAATTTCTTCAAAAAAAGTTTGTATATCGTTTGCTAATTCGGAAAAAGTACGTATCTTTGCACCCGTTAAACAAAGAGGCCGCGTAGCTCAACTGAATAGAGTAGCTGACTACGGATCAGCCGGTTACAGGTTTGAATCCTGTCGCGGTCACAAATTATTAATAATAAAGGTCGCGTAGCTCAACTGAATAGAGTAGCTGACTACGGATCAGCCGGTTACAGGTTTGAATCCTGTCGCGATCACAAAGAACCTCCGCAAGAAAACTTGCGGAGGTTCTTTGTTTTTACAGCAATGGCATATAGTTGATGTTCTCCCCTTGTATGGCACTGGCGCGTGTTCTCCATAATGAAACAAACTGTTTCCCTTAACTAAACACTTTGTTTCATTATGGAGAACACTTTGTTTCCCTTGACAGAACACTTTGTTCCATCATATAAAAACAAAGTGTTTTTCTCTGCTGAAACAAAGTGTTCAGTGTTGTGAACTAATAGATTAGCTGAAATAATAGTCTTGTCTTGATTGAGCTAGAGACGTCTTTTTCTCGATTTAACCAGATGTCTTTTTGCTTTATAACGTAATCAGTAGACTGTTTTGGGATTATTGTACTGATAAATATAGTCACATAGGAAAAAAAGAAGGAGTTAATTCCGTGTTTCCACAAAATTAACTCCTTGCATATCTGATATTAATATGTTGTATACTGGAAATTAATATCCTATAGGGGCGGTATAAGGCCTTAGCATTTGATGTTCAATTCATCCAGAATCTTGCGCATGGCTTCGAAAGTAGTGATTCTGGTCGGCACCAATGGCAGGCGGAGCTTGTTCTCAATCATTCCCATTACATTCAGCATGGCTTTTACTCCGGCAGGGTTGCCGTCTACAAACAGAAGCTTGAATAATTCGGCAAATTTGTGGTGAATGGTCAATGCATTGGCATAGTCCCCTTGCAGTGCCAGACGTACCATACGGCTGAACTCACGTGGGAACGCGTTTCCGATGACCGAGATAATGCCGACGGCCCCCAGGGTAATCAGAGGGAAGGTGATGCCGTCATCGCCCGAAATAACGTCGAAATTGGCCGGTTTGTTTTTGATGATGTCGTCCATCTGCGTGATGTCGCCCGAAGCTTCTTTGACGGCTATCACATTCTTGAAATCACGTGCAATGCGCAGGGTTGTTTCTGCCTTCATGTTCACGCCGGTACGACCGGGGACATTATAAAGCACAATCGGCAAATCCGTTGCTTCAGAAATGGCCTTATAATGCTGATATATACCTTCTTGCGATGGCTTGTTGTAATATGGAACGACGGATAGAATGGCATCTACTCCGGTGAAATCGTCATTTTTCAGTGTTTCCACTATGGCCCGGGTGTTGTTTCCACCTACGCCCAGCAGGATAGGAATTCTTCCGTTCACTCGCTCGATGACCATTTTCTTGATTTTCTTTTTCTCTTCTTCAGTCAGAGTCGGAGTTTCTGCCGTGGTGCCGAGCACACATAAAAAGTCGGTATTGTTTTGAAGTTGATAGTCTACCAAACGCATCAACGCATCGTAATCAACGCTTTCATCCTCTTTAAATGGAGTAATCAGCGCTACCCCCATTCCTTTCAATCTTGTCTGTATCATGAGTATTATAAAGTAATCTCTAATTAAATGACTCGCAAAAGTACGAATTTTTTCGATTTACCCTACAAATATAAGCCATAAAAAAGCTTTTTGTGGAAATTTGTTAGGATAGCAATGCCAAAAACTCATCTTCGCTCATAATCTTTACTCCCAGTTTCTGCGCTTTCTCCAGTTTGGCAGGTCCCATATTTTCTCCGGCCAGGATAAAGCTGGTTTTGGAGGAGATACTGCCGACGTTTTTCCCACCGTTCTTTTCAATCATCTCTTTGTATTCGTCCCGTGAGTGGTGGGTGAATACGCCGCTGATGACAATGGACTGGCCCGCCAGTTTGTCGGTGTATCCGCTGAGGTCTTCTTCCGTCCGGTGGAGTTGCAGACCGTTCGATTTCAGCCGTTCCACTAGCTCTCTGTTGGCAGGATTGGAGAAGTAGGTTATAATGCTCTGCGCTATTTTTTCACCGATTTCATCGATGTTTTTCAGCTTTTCGAGGTCTGCGTTTTCCAGTTCTTCGATGTCCGTAAAGGACTTGGCTATCTTCTTGGCAACCGTTTCTCCCACGAAGCGTATGCCCAGTGCAAAGAGTACTCTTTCGAATGGCACTTCTTTACTTGCCGCAATACCGTTGACTATGTTTTCTGCCGATTTTTCGCCCATCCGTTCCAGGTTCTTGATGTCATCGGTTTTGAGCTGGTATAAATCTGCAGTATCCTTTATCAGTCCCAATCGGTAGAACATATCTACTGTTTCAGGTCCCAGTCCGTCTATATTCATGGCTTTGCGGCTGATGAAATGCTCTATTTTCCCTTTAATCTGCGGAGGACAAGCGGTTTCATTGGGGCAATAGTGGGCTGCTTCTCCTTCAAAACGTATCAGTTTGCTGCCGCATTCGGGACAATGGGTGATGAACTTCACTTTTTCACCGATAAGCATACTGCGGGCATCCTTATCGACACCGGTTATTTTGGGGATGATTTCACCGCCTTTTTCCACATACACCATGTCGCCTATATGCAGGTCCAGCCCCTCGATAATATCTGCATTGTGCAGGGAGGCACGTTTCACAATGGTGCCGGACAGTTGTACGGGGTCCAGATTGGCAACCGGAGTGACTGCGCCGGTACGTCCTACTTGGTAGGTAACCCTATTCAAGCGTGTCAGTGCACGTTCTGCCTGGAATTTGTATGCGATGGCCCACCGGGGGGACTTGGCTGTGAATCCCAAATTCTTTTGTTGTCTCAAGCTGTTGACTTTTAGTACAATACCATCAGTAGCTACCGGAAGGTTCTTACGCTCCGTGTCCCAATAATTGATGTATTCGAAGACTTCCTCCAGGCTGTGGGCTTTTCTGGTGTGCTCTGATGTTTTAAATCCCCAGCTGGCGGCGGCTTGCAGATTCTCGTAATGGCCGTCGCAGGGCAATTCCTCTCCCAATAGATAGTAGAGATAAGCATCCAGCTTTCTGGATGCTACGATGGCGGAATTCTGCAACTTCAAGGTACCGGAAGCAGCGTTGCGCGGATTGGCGAAAAGCGGTTCCTCACGTGCTTCCTTTTCCCGGTTCAGTTCTTCGAAAACCACCCAGGGCATCAGGATTTCCCCTCTGATTTCGAATGATTTAGGATAATCCCCATGGAGGACCAGTGGAATCGTTCGGATTGTCTTTACATTGTCCGTCACGTCATCGCCCTTTTCGCCGTCGCCACGGGTGACGGCACGCACCAGTTTGCCATCCTCGTAAGTCAGCGAGATGGAAGTACCGTCATACTTCAGCTCGCAGCAGATTTCAAAATCCTCATTCAACGCTTTCTTTACCCGTTCGTAGAAGTCGGTCACTTCACTTTCGGAATAAGTGTTTCCCAATGAAAGCATGGGATATTTGTGTGCCACTTGTGTGAAGTTCTTATTCAAATCACTTCCTACACGCATCGTGGGCGAATTATCATCTTGGTATTCAGGATGTTCTTTCTCTAAGTCTTGTAGCTCGCGCATCAGGTCGTCAAACTCCTTGTCGGATATTTCAGGAGCATTCAGCACATAATAATTGTAGTTGTGCTGGTGTAATTCCGCACGGAGCCGGTCTATTTTTTCTTTTACAGTCATAGGGTTTCCGGATTGTTTGAACGCAAAAATACGGGTTTCTCCCCGAATATTTGTACTTTTGCAGCTTGAAATAGCTAAAATAAAGTTATATGCGTATTGACATTATCACAGTTTTGCCGGAGATGATTGAGGGATTCTTCAACTGTTCCATTATGAAACGTGCTCAAAATAAAGGGCTTGCAGAGATACATATCCATAATCTTCGTGATTATACGGAAGATAAGTACCGTCGTGTAGACGATTATCCGTTTGGCGGCTTTGCCGGAATGGTCATGAAGATAGAGCCGATAGAGCGGTGTATCAACGCCTTGAAGGCCGAGCGGGATTACGACGAGGTTATCTTTACGACCCCCGATGGTGAGCAGTTCAATCAGCCGATGGCAAATACTCTTTCCCTTGCCCAGAATCTCATCATTCTCTGCGGGCATTTTAAAGGGATAGATTACCGGATTCGCGAGCATCTCATCACCAAGGAAATCAGTATCGGCGACTATGTGTTGACTGGTGGAGAACTGGCGGCGGCTGTCATGGCAGATGCCATCGTCCGTATCATTCCGGGAGTGATTTCCGATGAGCAGTCTGCACTTTCAGATTCTTTTCAGGACAATCTGCTGGCCGCACCGGTCTATACACGTCCCGCTGATTACAATGGATGGAAGGTTCCGGATATTTTACTTTCCGGACATGAGGCCAAGATTAAGGAATGGGAGCTGCAACAGTCGTTGGAAAGGACCCGTAGATTGCGTCCGGATTTGTTGGGAGAGTAAGTTTACTGATGTAAATAAAAAGAAAAAGGACATTCGTCAATGAATGTCCTTTTTTATGAATATATATTGCGAATGGCGATCTCTTGTTATTCTTTATACCTCGAGTGCACCGATAATATCCTTTACAGACTGATAACCGTGTCTGTTAAGATAGTCATTTATTCCTTCTACCACTTTCACTGTAACCGCCGGATCAATGAAGTTTGCCGTACCAATCTGGATGGCAGAGGCACCTGCAAGCATGAATTCCACAGCATCTTTCCAGTTCATGATACCTCCCAAGCCTATGACGGGGATTTTTACCGCTTTGGCTACTTGCCATACCATACGTAAGGCAATGGGTTTCACGGCCGCACCGGACATGCCACCGGTTACGGTGGAGAGTATCGGACGCCTGCGTTCCGCGTCTATAGCCATTCCCAGCAGGGTATTGATGAGGGAAACGCTGTCTGCACCGCCATTTTCGGCTGCGCGGGCTATTTCGGTGATGTCGGTAACGTTCGGTGAGAGCTTTACGATAAGTGTCTTTTTGTAAACTGAGCGCACGGCTTTCACCACTTCTTCGGCTCCCTTGGCGGTAACACCGAATGCCATTCCTCCTTGCTTCACATTGGGGCAAGAGATGTTCAACTCTATGGCAGGAATTTTGTCAAGTTCATTAATGATTGCGGCTGTTTCGGCATAGTCTTCGATGGCAGACCCCGAAACATTCACAATCATGTTGGTCTGAATGTCCTTGATGCGGGGATAGATGTGTTCATCAAAGTAATGTACACCCTTATTTTGCAGTCCCACAGCGTTTAACATACCCGAAGGAGTCTCTGCCATGCGCGGATATGGATTGCCTTCACGTTTGTGAAGGGTAGTTCCCTTTACAATTATACCACCTATTC
>ERZ825137.3132-NODE-3132-length-18181-cov-3.034481_pt1 | contig 18181 bp, 14 predicted proteins | sample MGYA00519873_ERZ825137 | MGnify/ENA primary metagenome ERZ825137 (study PRJEB31778, sample SAMEA3449190) | human gut metagenome | biome: human gut; feature: human-associated habitat; material: faeces | place: United Kingdom | collected 2010/2012 ...
GTAGGAAACCTCAAGCCTGTTAAAAACGCACTTATGAAACATTTAGGCAAAGACAAATATTCAAAATATGTTGGTAAAGGACTTCCTTTGGGAATCGGAGCTCTTGCCGGTATGATTGCCGCTTTTCCTATGTTTGCGTGGGCTGCTAAAGCAGAAGTTGCTGCTTCAAGAAGAGGACGTTTCGAGGCAATGAGAAAGGATTTAAAAAATCCTAAAGGCTTTGCTGTACTTACAGAGGCTCAGATTAAAGAAGCTGAGAAGAAAGCTCAGAATATTGTTATTAATGACAGCAAAAAATCAGCTTTCAGCTTATCAAACGGACTTAAGACAATTAAAGAAATGGCGCTTGACAGCAAAGAATATAAAGCACATAAAAAACAATTCGACTTGGAACTTCTGGAAGCTGAAAAGCACATGAATGATGAAATGACTCCGGAAGAAATCTTAAAAGCCAAAAAAGACCAGCAGTTACTAACAAAACTAGTTGAAAAAATCGACATCGCTTCTCAGGATTATGCAGAAAATGCAGAACTCGCAACACAGGCACTTGTAGCCGGAACTCTTGCTTTCGGAACATTATTTAACCTGCTTTTGAGCAAAGCTCTAAAAGCAATGAAGGTTAAATCAGAAGCCAAAATTTCAGCAATATCCCAGATTGCAGCAGTAACTATTCCGGTAATTTTCTCAATTGCATCTGCACAAATCCAGAAACAGGCCTCAAGGGTGGGAAGATTTAAGATTAAGCAGGATTTGATGAACAATCCTTCAAAACTTGTATATGTTTCTGATGAAAATATCGCTGATTTGAAAGACGTTAATGTTATACAGGATAGAAAAGAAGGTCTTTTCAAATTCCTCACTCATGCGTGGAAAAACAATAAGGAATATAATCAATATAAGAAAACTACTGCAAAGCAGGAAGAAAAATTTTATAAAGCGATTGAAACACTTGAGCTTACTCCGGAACAGATTAAGGATGCACAGACATTACAGAGAAACACTTTCAAAACTTTCAATAAGGTAGATGAAAAGTCCCAAAAATATTCAGAAAGTATTGAAGCTTTAGGACAGGCCATTACACTGCCGATATCATTACTCTTTACCGGTGTTGGGCTTATTATCGGAACAAAATATCTTACTAAAGGTGCGAAATCGAATTCAAAACTTGAAATGGCAACAAATTTCAGCAAATACCTGACTGCAATTCTTTTGAGCATTCTGCCGTCTATAGGTATTAATGCGATTATTACAAAAGAACAGAAAAAAGCATCAAGAATTGCAGATATGCTTGCTATAAACGAAATGTCAGATTACAGGCATTTTAGATAGAATATGTTTTAAGCCAGCTTAAAAATCTGTCTTTTATAGCATCCGAATTTCTCAGGCAAAAGTAAACCGGAATTTCATACGGGAAATTTCCATTATTTTGAGATATAAGTTTTTCGATTTCTTCCTCTGTATGTGAAACCGGAGTCAGGCCGTAATACCTGTAAAAATTTACCGGAGAGTGTTTGCTGCCGTGATAAGCTTGAGCCTTTAAATAAACAGGGAAATACTGTTTATCGTTAAGAAGTTTCAGCAGCCTTAATGCAATAATTTTTGCAGCTTTCGGGTTTTTCTTTGTATCATAGTTTAAAAAATCACCAACATAATAACTCTGTTTTTCTTCTTTTATACCCGTAAGCTTTTCCAGATATTCCGGTGCAAGAGGCGTAAACTGCACCTGTGCCATAGAGCTCTTTTCCTCATTTTGAATCAAACCCTTTGCGCGCTCGTTCATTGTGTTTAAATCGGAGCCGTCGTCATCAAGCCTGCGGTTCAACTCTTTTAAGTCGTACATTTTAAGCATTTGAGATTTATTAACATTTGAAAGTACAATTACTGAGTCCCTGCCGTCGACTTCCAGCCGGTCAGTGACCACGCCCAGCCCGTCTATAAAGCCCCCGCTTTTTATATCAGCAGGTATTAAAGATGCATTCAAAACCCGCTCCAGGTCTTTTGTAAAAACTCCTTTTTGTTTCTGAACATTATTTAGAGCCGTGTACTCAATCGCAAGTTTTTTGAGCGCTGCAAAATCCCTTTCGGACAAATCTTTTTTTGTGCAATATGCCTTTATCTTATCTATCAGACCGGTTTTGTTTTCATAAACTCTGTTGACCTCAAGTGCGGAATATTTTTTTTCTTTATTTTTTATCCGGAAAATATTTTCTTTTGTAAAATCTCCTGTAATTCTCAAAGCTTTATCGACCGGATGCTCAAAAATACTTTGTGCAAGGGGGAGAGTTTCAATTTGTTGAACTGAAAAAATTAATTTATTGAGTGCAAACAATTTTATAGAATTTTGTTTCAGCTCTTTTTGTAATTTTGAAGAAACCAGCTGATTGTCATACTCGCAAAGTTCTCTGTTATTCTCAACCTTAAACCGCATACCTGCAGCTTTCAGCTTGTCTATATTTTGCTTTATAAGATTATCTTTCAATCTTATAATTTCTGATGAAGCCAGATTTTCAAATCCGGAAACAAGTTTCTCAACCTTAATAAAATCTTCTTTTGAAAAACTGCCGGCAATTTTTGTCAGAACCTTTCCAGCTTCTGCCGGATTAGAACGAAATGAAATTTTATCTGATACATTTTCTGCAAACTCCTTTAGCAGAAATTCTCCAAAAGCATTATCTTTGGAATAGTATATGATTTTTGAGTTGCGGTGTTTTAATGCAAATTCCAAAACACTTTCCCATAGCAGTGCATCCTTAAATCCTTTATCAGACTTTTTATCTTTTCCTTCAAAAGGAGGTAATTTACTAAATGCACGATTTACAATGCTTTCAAACCTATCATTTAATGCTTTAGCATATCAAGCCCATTACATGTGTGATCCCGCTAAAGCCGGAGACTCTATTTTATCAATTATGCCCATTTTCCATGGATTTGGTCTAGGAGTTTGTATACATACATGCTTACATATTGGTATGATGTGTATCCTAGTACCAATCTTTAAAGGTAAAAATCTTGGCAAACTAATTAGAAAAACGAAACCTAATTTCATGGTCGGAGTACCAACACTATTTGAAGCCTTATGTAACAATAAAAAACTAAAAGATAATGACTTTTCTTCAATAAATTGTATTGTCTCTGGTGGAGATATCATGGATGAAGAACAAATTGAAAGATACAATGATATGTTTAAAAAATACGGTTCAAAAGCCAAAATAAGAGTAGGGTATGGTCTTACAGAAGCCTGTGCCGCAACATGTCTTAGTCCAACACTAGTACATCGTGAAAAAGGAATTGGAGTACCTTTTCCAGATACTATCTATAAAATAGTTAAAATTGGAACCATAAAAGAAGTAGACAAAATGGAAGACGGAGAAATATGTATTTGTGGACCAACTGTTATGCAAGGGTACCTAAACGATGATAAAGAAACAGAAAGTGTTCTAAAAAAACACAAAGATGGACAAACTTGGCTACATACGGGAGATATTGGTTGCATGGACGAAGATGGATTCATTTATTTTAAATCAAGAATTAAAAGATTAATTGTATCTTCTGGATATAATATATATCCCTCATACATAGAAGGAATAATCAATAAACATGAATATGTTTCAAACTGTACTGTTATAGGTATACCAGATAAGTATCGTGGCCAAATAGCCAAAGCCTTCGTTGTTCTAAAAAAAGAAGTAAAACTTAACGAAGGAGTAGAAGAAGAAATAAAAGAATATTGTAAGAAATATATTTCCAAGTATTCAATGCCTAGAATATTTGAATTTAGAAAAGAACTTCCTAAAACCCTAGTAGGAAAAATAGCATACAGTGTCCTAGAAGAAGAGGAAAAAGTAAAAGAAAAATTCACAAAAAAATAGTTAGTTTATGAGAATTTACAAGCCTTTAATGCAAAGTACAATTCTCATTTTTATTGACAAAAAGACAGTTTTTTGTTAAAATAATAGCAATTTTTAAGGAAGGTGTAATTATGACAAAAAGACAAAAAGTTATTGATATCAAAAGCAAAGACTTTATTGATTATATTAATGAACTTAGTTTAGATGAACTTTTATATTTGAAAAATAAAGTTGATGATGCTTTCAAGCTTCATACCAGCATTGGTAATAGATTTACTGATGATAAAATTCTCAGTACCCTAGTTGCTCCAGCTAGAAATCCATTAAATACAATTTTCAAAGAAGGTATGAAAACAGACACCATTATTAGAAATATCGAAAACAAAACAAGAAACATTAGTAAAAGTTGGGATGATATACAAATTTATGATTTAGATAATAAAAACAGACCATACCTATTTGAACTTTTAACCTGTGATGAAAAAGATATTATCTCAGTAAGAGGAATTAATGTAGGATTTATGAATAAGTTTAATGAATATTTAAATAAAAAAGGTTTAGAATTAAATATGAATTTTACAGAAGAGGATTATAAAAAGTTGTTTATGTATGCTAAAAAAGGTGGATTTTATAAAATTTCTATTCCTGATGAACAATTTGGTTTTTATAACAAACCAAAAAACAAATAAATTACAATTTTCACTTGATTTTATCAAAATAGTATAGTATATTATTATTGTTTCCATTACTTGGATGGACTAAATCCTCGTTTTTCTAAGTTTTGGTGTATTATAAAAGGAGGTAATTAGAAAATGGCTTTAACTAGTGAAAAGAAACAAGAAATCATAAAAAGATTTGCTAAAGATGAAAAAGATACTGGTTCTCCAGAAGTTCAAATAGCAATTCTTACTGAAGAAATTCTTGTTCTTACAGAACATTTAAAAGAACACAAACACGATTATCATTCTAGAAGAGGACTACTTAAAAAAGTAGGGCAAAGAAGAAGTTTACTTAACTACTTAAAGAATAAAGACGTTACTAGATATCGTGATGTTGTTAAAAAACTTAATTTAAGAAAATAGATAGGCGCTTATTTTTTAGTGTCTTTTCTTTTTATAGGAGGAATTTATGAAGAAAGTATTTGAATTAGATTTTAGAGGAAGGAAACTAGTAGTAGAAGTAGGAGAACTTGCCAAACAAGCATCTAGTTCTTGTCTTGTTAGATATGGTGATACCGTTGTACTAACTGCAGTTACTAACAAAAAAGAACCTAGTACTGGCGATTTCTTTCCATTAATGGTTTTATACCAAGAAAAACAATATTCTGTTGGTAAAATACCGGGAGGATTTATTAAAAGAGAAGGTAGACCTACAGAAAATGCTACCTTAGCAGCAAGATTAATTGATAGACCAATTAGGCCACTATTTCCAGAAGGATTCAAAAACGAAGTACAAATTGTTAACACTGTATTATCAGTAGATACAGATAACTCTCCAGAAATGGCTGCCTTATTTGGTTCAAGTTTAGCCCTTTCAATTAGTGATTTACCTTTCGAAGGGCCAGTAGCATCAGTTATAGTAGGGCGCGTTGACGGAGAATTTATTATTAATCCAACTGGAGAACAAGTTGAAAAAAGTGATATTTTTCTTACAGTCGCAGGAACAAAAGATGCAATTAACATGGTAGAATCTAGTGCCGCAGAAGTAAGTGAAGAAGATATGCTAGAAGCCCTTATGTTTGGACATGAAGCAGTAAAAGAACTTATCGCTTTTGAAGAGGTAATAGTAAGCGAAATAGGAAAAGAAAAAGTAGAGTATCCTATTATAAAAATTGATGATGAAATAAACTCAAAAGTAAGAGATATTATAACAGTAAAAATGGTTAATGCCATACAAATAGAAGAAAAACTAGCACGTCAAGAAAAAATAGACCAGTTAAAAGAAGAAGTTCGTGAAACCTTCAAAGATATGTATAAAGATAGTGAAGATCTAAACTCAATTATAAGTCAAGTTAATGAAGTTTTAGAAGCCATAGAATACGAAGAAATAAGAAGACTTATCACAGAAGAAAAAATAAGACCAGATGGTAGAAAAATAGATGAAATTAGACCACTTAGCTCTAAAGTAGATATTTTACCAAGAACCCATGGCTCAGCATTATTCACAAGAGGACAAACTCAAGTCCTTAGCGTTACCACCCTTGGGTCAATTAATGAATATCAAATTCTTGATGGCCTTAGTGATGAAGAAGGAAAAAGATTTATGCATCACTACAACTTTCCACAATTTAGTGTTGGAGAAACCGGTAGATATGGAGCCCCTGGAAGAAGAGAAATTGGACATGGTGCTCTAGGAGAAAAAGCCCTTGCTAGAGTAATTCCAAGTGAAGAAGAATTTCCTTATACCATAAGAGTAGTATCTGAAGTACTTGAAAGCAATGGTTCCTCATCTCAAGCAAGTATCTGTGCAGGTTGTATGAGTCTTATGGCCGCTGGGGTTCCTATTAAAGACATGGTCGCAGGAATAGCAATGGGACTTATCACAAAAGGTGATAAATATACCATTCTTACAGATATTCAAGGAGCAGAAGATCACTTCGGAGACATGGACTTTAAAGTCGCAGGAACTAAAAATGGTATATGTGCCCTTCAAATGGACATAAAAATAAAAGGAATAACAAAACAAATTCTAAAAGAAGCTCTAGAACAAGCCAAAAAAGCTAGATTTGAAATTCTAGAAAACATGAAAAGTGCCATAAGTGAGCCAAGAAAAGAACTTTCTAAATACGCTCCAAAAATAAAACAAATCAAAATCAAAGAAGAAAAAATTAAAGATGTCATTGGACGAGGTGGAGACGTTATTACAAAAATTATTCAAGATGCTAGTGGTGTAGTTAGTGTTAATGACAAAAATGCCGTAAAAATAGACATAGAAGACGATGGTAGAGTTATTCTATACCATAGTGATTATGCAGTAATTGATAAAGCAATAGAACTAATAGAAAACGTCGTAAAAGAAGTTGAAGAAGGACAAATATATACAGCAAAAGTTGTTAAAATCGAACCATTCGGTTGTTTCGTAGAAGTTTGGCCAGGATGTGAAGGATTAGTTCATATATCAAAACTAGCCAAAGAAAGAGTAGACAAAGTCGAAGACATAGTAAAAGTCGGAGACGAAATAGTAGTAAAAGCAATTGGAACAGATAACAAAGGAAGACTAAACTTCTCCAGAAAAGATGCTTTAAAATAAAAAAATTAAATATATATTAAAAAAATTTAGAACTCAAAAAAGAGTATCTAAATTTTTTTTAATGCAAAAGCACAAAAATTAATAAATAATCAAGCAAAAAAGCCTAATCATCACCTAATAAGCCTCTTTTCCTTAATATCCATTTTAATACCATTACCCCTAAAAAACTTTCTTTGAATCGAACTAATAAGTTTATTATTAGCCCTATATCTTTTCTTATAAACCTTTTTATCCTCCTCATTATCAAACAAAGTATTAAGAAGAGCCTCTAACTTTTTCTTATCACTAACATTACTACCAATTACCTCTAATTCCTTATCCTTATCACACCTAATATTCAAATCATGTGATCTCTGAACTAACATAGCAAATAATTTAATATTAGCAAGAATCTCTTTAAAATCCATCTCTCCATTAGGCATTCTAAATTCAATAGTATTTTTATCAACACTACCTAAATTATTAAAATTAAGCCCTTTGTATCTAGAATTATTTAAATAACTCAAAGAATCAACCAAATCTTCAAAACTCTGTTTCTCACTAATAACCCCTTCACGAACAGCTCTAATAAAAACATCCTTAACCTTCTTAGCATAAACACTAGCATTACTTCTCTTAACAGAACCTTCCTTATCCGTAATCAAATAAATAATATCCTCACAATTACTATACAAATAAAGTAGCATAAAATAATCTTCTTTCCTACTTAAATAATTTGCACCAATATGAACATGACCACCACAAGTCCTACTAGTATAAAAATCACATTTCTTAAGAAGCATGCACACAGACTTTAATCTTTGTAAATCTTCCTTATTATAACCAATAACCGGAGAAATAATCTCAATTCCTTTCTTTAAAGTTGGATCTCCTGCAACAACATAATCCTTTAAAACAGTACTAAAGCCCTTATAATTAACAACATCTTTATTACAAAGCTCAAGTTCAATCCCAACAGTTATATCAGGACTAACCAAAGTCCTATTAATCTCATCTAAATCAACATCAACCAAATATTTACCAAAATACTCATCAAAATTAGATTCATAAAAATAACTAAGTTTTCCCCACCAGAACTCCTAATAAGTTCAAGTTTAAACCTCTCATCATCTATATTAGAAAGTATATTCTTCCTAAAAATACTAGACTTAGACTCAAGATATTGCTCCTTAATAAAATCCTCATCCCCAGTAGAAACCACTAAAGCACTCTTATAATTAGAATACTTATCTAAAAAAACATATTTCTTAACCAAATTTTTATCCTTAAAAGAATTCAAAACCTTAATCTGAACTCTAACAGGTAATATATCCAAAAACTTTTCCTTATTTAAGTCTTCACTAAGATTACAAACAATATTACCAAGCGAATAAATACTATAATCAGTATCAATCAAATAAGAAATCATCTTAACCATAACACCCTCATCACAAATACTACAAATAATCTTATCATAATAATAAAAAGGAATAATATCTCTAAAAAGTTTAATAATTTCAAACTTATAACAATCATCAAGAAAATAACACAAATCAATCAAAACAGAAAAATTAAAATTTGGTTTCATAATACCATCAAAAATAATCAAAAAAGCCTCATCATAACTAAGCTCAGACAAATAAGCAACAAGCCTAGAAGAAGATAAACAAAAAGCATAATTTCTTTTCTCATCATTATTTAAATAAACAAAAATATCGTCAAAAAAACCATTACTAATAGCAAAACAAATCAAATCATTTTTGTTAACATCATCACCATAATTTTTAAATTTTTCAATAACATCAAGTTTCTCCATGTATTAATACTTCTCCTTCACATATGACAGATATATTAACACAAAAAAACATCACATACAATCCTTTACTTGCACAAAAACCAACTTATTGCTATTATATTTATATAAAAAGGACTGATAATATGAACATAAAAAATAGATTTAGTAATACTTATATATACCTTGAACAAAATAAAAGGGGGGAATCTTAAAATGATAAATTACTTACTAAGTGGAGTAGAGCCAAGTAAAGGCTTCACCAAAATCCAAGAAAACCACTTAAAAAAAGACATAACCCAAAATCAAAAAATAGTATTTATCGCCTCAACATTTAAAAATCCAGACAAAAACACTCTATATTACAACACAAGTCTAAATTGGTTCAAAAAAATAAATATAAATTTTTCAAAAACAACCTTAATAGATAACAAAATATCCAAAAAAGAAGCACAAAAACTCCTAAAAGAAGCAAATATAGTCTTTTTAATGGGCGGAGACACAACTGCACAAATGAATTCCATAAAAGAATATAATCTAGAAGATGAAATAAAAAACAAAAAAATAGTAATCGGAGTAAGTGCAGGATCCTTAAATCAAAGTAAAACAGTAATATTTAAAGATGACTATCAAGAAGGAAAAATAGAAAAATACCAAGGACTAGGACTAACAAATATAAATATCTATCCCCATTTTAATCTCAAAGATAAAGAATATACAAAAGAAGTATTAGAAGTAAGTAATCATATACCACTAATAGCATTACCAAATGATTCATTCATAAGAATAGAAAACAATAACATAGAATTTGTAGGAACCTATTATCTTATAGAAAACAATAAAATAATAACCAAACAAAAATAAAAAATAAAAAAGATATAACAAACTAAAACCAACCAAAATAGCAAAACTATATCTTTTTTTTATTTTCTCTTGCTTTTTCAACTACATAATAGTACACTTAATATGAAACAAATTTCATATTAAAAAAGGAGGACAAAATGAAAGATTTTATAACATTTAAAAACATAACAAAAAGTTACACAGTAGGAGACAAAACATTTAATGCCTTGGAAAATATAAACTTCACTTTACCAAAAGGAGAATTAGTAGTAATTCTAGGACCTTCAGGAGCAGGCAAATCAACATTACTAAACCTAATCGGTGGAATGGATAAACCAACTAAAGGAGACATAATAATAGATAACGAAAACATATCAAAATATAACGAAACAAAACTAACAGACTACAGAGCAAACAACGTAGGATTTATATTTCAATTCTATAATATATTACCAACTCTAACAGTACTAGAAAACGTAGAAATAGTAAAAGATATAACCAAAAATACAAAAAATGCTAAAGAAGTCTTAAAAGAAGTAGGTCTAAGCAAGCACCAAAACAAATTTCCAAACCAATTATCTGGAGGAGAACAACAAAGAGTTTCCATAGCAAGAGCTATTACTAAAAACCCAAAATTATTGCTATGTGATGAACCAACCGGAGCCCTAGACTCAAAAACTGGTGTAGAAATCCTAAAACTTCTAAAAAACTGCTGCAACCAAAAAGAAAGTAACAACACAGTAATAATTGTTACCCATAACTCACTAATCGCAGAAATCGCAGATACAATAATAAAAATTAAAAATGGACAAATAGAAAGCATAACCAAAAACAAAAATCCAAAAGACATAGATGAGGTGGTTTGGTAATGCTACATAAAAAATTATTAAGAGATTTAAAAAATAATTTATCACAATTCATAACAATATTTCTAATGATATTCCTAGGAATATTCGCCTTCTCAGGAATTCACGCTTACATGGACGGAATGAAAGTAAACGGAGAAAAATATTACAAAAACTATAATCTCCCAGATTTATGGCTAAACGGAGAAAACTTCACAAAAGATGACATAACAAATATCAAAAAACTAGATAACGTAAACGACGCCGAAAGAATACTAACTATAATAACAAACCTAGAAGGGCACGAAGGAGTAACAATAGAAACAAACTTTATTGAAAGCAACAATATATCCAAAATGAAAATAATACAAGGAGAAAAATATACAAACAAACCAGGAATATGGTTAGACAGTTACCTAGCAAAAAACCTAAACCTAAAAGTCGGAGACACAATAACTTTATCATATGAAAATCACAAAATAACTGAAAAAATTCAAGGTTTAGTAAACACACCAGATCATATATACCAAGTAAAAGATGAAACAGAACTATTCCCAGATCATACAAAATATGGTTATGCATATCTTTCAATAAATGAATTTCCAGAAGACTATATATATCAAAATATAGAAAAAAGTACCAACATGACAAAAAATCAAATAAAACAAATACCCAATTTCAACATAAAAGACTACTATATATTTAACCAAGTACTAGTAGACACAAATAAAAACACCAAAGAAGTAAAAACACAAATAGAAGACACTATACAAAACGCAAAATCAGTAACAACAAGAGATGAAAACCCCTCATATAGCGCATATAAATCAGAAATAGAAGAAGGAGATACATATTCAGGAATATTTACATTTCTATTCCTCTTTATAGCACTCCTATCAGTAGTAACAACCATGAACCGTTTCATAAAAAAAGAAAGAATCCAAATAGGAACCCTAAAAGCCCTAGGATACAAAGATAAAAAAATAACCAAACATTATATAAGTTATGGCTTTTACATAAGTCTAATAGGGGTCATAACAGGACTTATAGTAGGACCTCTAACCTTAGGTAACTTCTTCCTAAATATGCTAAAAAAGTACTACGAAATGCCAGAAGTAAATATATATGTAAGCTTACCAAACTTTATCTTAGCAATAATCATAATAGGACTAGTAACACTAATAACATACCTATCATGTAAAAAAATATTAAAAGAACCAGCAAGCAATGCTTTAAGAAACCAAACACCAAATATCAAAAACAAAAACTTTACATTAACAACTAAAAAATTATTTCGAAAAACATCAATAAGTACCAAATGGAATCTAAGAGATATTGCAAGAAACAAAGGAAGAGCCATAATGGCCATCACAGGAATAACCGGTGCAACTATGTTACTAGTATGTGCCTTTGGTATGTTAGACAGCATGAACTCTTACCTAGATTGGGAATTTAATAAACTATCAAATTACGATTACAAACTAGTCCTAAAAAATAGCTGCACAGATCAAGAACTAAAAAACATCGAAAATAAATATGGAACAGAAACAAGTAAAACAAATATTATAGAAATAAACACAAATAACAAAACAAAAGTAACATCACTAACAATAAATGATACCAAAGAAAGCCTAAGATATACCAACCATGATAAAAAATACATAAAACTGAAAACAAATGGAGTATACATAACAGAAAAATTAGCAAATACTCTAAAAATAAAAAAAGGCGACACTATAACAATAAAAATGTACGAAAATCAAAAAAAATACCAAGTAAAAGTAGTAGGACTAACAAGAGATCCTCAAAACCAACAACTAAATACAACAAAAGAATTCTATGAAAGCCTAAATCTAACATATAAACCGGATACAATATATACAAACAAAAACTTAAAAAATACCAAAAACATAAAAGGAGTAGAAATAATTCAAAGCATAAACAACATAAAAGAAGGAATGAACAGTCTATTAGAAACAACAAAAACCATGATCTCAATCCTCATAGTAGTATCCGCAGGCCTTGCCATAGTAATAATCTATAACCTAGGAATACTATCATTCACAGAACAAGAATATCAATTCGCAACCCTAAAAGTCTTAGGATTCAAAAACAAACAAATAAAAAGAATATTTGAAAAACAAAATATCTGGCTAACAATAATAGCAATTCTAATAGGAATGCCTCTAGGATATATTCTAACAGAGTCTATCTTCACATTCTCGCTTGGAGAAAACTACGACTTTAACGCAGACATAAAACTAATATCTTATCTATTATCATTCCTAGGAATATTATTAGTATCAATAATAGTAAACAAACTACTAGCAAAAAAAGTAAACAAAATAGATATGGTATCAAGCCTAAAGTCAAACGAATAAGGAAGTGACAAAATGGGAAAAATAAGAACTCCAATCAAAAAAACATCAATAGAGAAAAAAAATAAAATAATCAAAAAAGGATTTAAACTATTGTGTAAAGAAGGTTATCACAACGTAACATGCGTAGATATAGCAAAATACTCAAACGTTTCAACAGGAATAATATATCAATATTTCAACGACAAAAGAGACATCTTCATCGAAGGAATAAAAAACTATTCAAACAAAATAATGTTTCCCATGACAAAAACCTTAACAGAAACAAAAATAAACAAAGAAAACCTAAACGAAACCATAACAAAAATAATAGATAATTACATAAAAAGACATACACTAAGCAAAAAAGCCCATCAAGAATTAAGTGCCATGAGTTGCTTAGACGAAGAAATAGAAAGTATATTCAAAAAAAATGAAATGCAAATGACCGAAAACATACTAAAAATATTAAAAGAAAACAACATAAACACAAAAAACCAAAAAGAAAAAATCCATATAGTAATAGGATTAATAGATAATTATTGCCACGAACTAGTTTATCATAAACACCCAAATATAAACTACAAAGCAATGAAAGAAGAAGTAATAAACATAACAACAACACTTTTAATAAACTAATCCAAAAAAATAAAAAAACTACCAAACATAACATTTCACCAAACAAATAAACATCAAAAAATAAAATTCCTTATACAAAACATAACAATTAACCAATAAAACAACCACCAAATCTCACAAAACTCCATTTTACAAGCCAATAACTATATGTTATATTGAACATGGAAACGCAGTCTTTCTTTATAATATTTTTTCTACTGTGTTTCCATGGAAGATATTATGCGCTCCTTTATTAAAAGTAAGTCTAAGTTTTAACTTGTTTTCAAGAAGACTTACTTTTTAATTGCCAAAAAATATGCTATCATATAGAAAAAAAGGAGGCATACCATGGGAAAACTATCAAAAATGCTCTACATGATAGACTTACTAAACACCGGAAATAAATACTCTCTAAAAGAACTATCAGAAAAATTAAACATTTCACCAAGAATGATTAGATATTACAAAGACGAACTAATAGAAAACGGTATATTTATCGAATCATTTAAAGGTCCAGGCGGAGGCTATTTCCTAATAGATAAAACCAAAAATTATACCTATCTAAATAAATATGATATAAAACTCTTAGAAAACATAGAAAACTACCTAAAACAAACAGATTTCACCTTCAAAGATAACCTAAAAAATCTAATAGAAAAAGTAAAAAACATGCATACAGTCGCCGAAGACAAAAGTAAATTTCTAGCAACCATAGACCTAACAAACAAAGACAATATCGAAAAAAGAATAAAAAACGCCTTAAAACAAGAAGAAATGATTAACATAACATACCAAAACATAGATGGAAATATAATAAACAGAAACATTCATCCCTTACAAACATTTAAATATAAAGAAATAACCTACATAACAGCATACTGTGAACTAAGAAAAGATATAAGACACTTTGAATTAAACAGAATAAAAAAAGTAAAATAAATAATCCAAACAGGAAATATAATCAAAAAAGACGATATATTTCCTTTTCTATTGCTAAAATAAAGGAAAGGAGGAAACAAAAATGAATGAACTAATAAAAAAGTTAAAAAGCATAAACAATCAAATATACCTAGCAGGCCACAAAAACCCAGATTTAGATTCTCTATGCTCAACACTTGCACTAGGACTAATCTTAAAAAGCATAAACAAACAAGTAAAAGTTTACATAAAAGAAGAAAATCAAAAAGAAATAGAATATTTTAACTGTAACTCCATCATAACAAATAATATATCAAAAGAAAATTTTACTTTAATTGCACTAGATTTAAACACAAAAGATAGATTAGAACAAGAAATATTAAAAAACTTAAATAAAGCAAATAACACAATAAATATAGATCATCACCAAGGAAACAAAACAAATTTTAACATAATAATAACAAAAGAGAATATAAGTTCAACCTCAGAAATAGTATATGAAATAATGAAAAAACTAAATATAAAAGAAACAAAAACAATAAAAGAACTTCTCTTAACAGGAATAATAAGCGACACAGAAATGCTAACAAAAAACACAAATAAACAAACATTACAAATTATAGAAAACTTAATAGATGAAAACACAAACAAAGAATATTTAATAAATAAATTTTATTTATCAAAAACAGAAAATCAGTTAAAAATAATTTCAAAACTAATAACCAGATTAAAACAAAATAAAATTCATTACATCACAATAAATATGAAAAAATCTCCCTACAAAAAAGAAAAAGAGGTAAACATCCAAAAAAAATGTCTCCCAGTAGTATTTACAAATGAAAATATAAAAATTCTAATTCTAATAATGAACTATGGTAAAAAGAAAAAAGTTTCAGTAAGAACAAAAGAAAATATAGATGCTATAAAAATTGCCAGATTATTTGGTGGTGGAGGCCACAAAAACTCCGCAGGTTTTACAACTATTTATAAGACAAGAAAAATAATAAATATTATAAATAAAAATATATGAAAAAACTAATAAAAAAGTATAAATTAGACACAAAAAACAACTTAAAATATTATCTATATACGCCAAATAAGCAAAAACAAAATCTTCCCGTATTACTTTTCCTACATGGAATAGGAGAGCGAGGAAACAATTTGCCTGATATCGAAAAATATGCCTTGCCAAAATACTTAAAACAAGGATTAGAACTTCCATATATAATAATAGCACCACAATGTAGCAAAAATAACTTTTGGGATTATCATCTAAGAGATATAGAAAAAATACTAGAAATAGAACGTAAAAAACTAAACTTTGATAAAAACAATATTTTTGTACTAGGTTCAAGCATGGGAGCCTATGGAGCATGGAATTACATTATTCAAAGACCAGACATATTTAAAGGAATTATTTCAGTAGCAGGAGGTATAATGCTTCAAATAAAAGAAAACTTAGAAAAAATAAAATACAAAAGTATCTTAATATATCATGGAGATGATGATGATATTATTGATGTAAACCAAAGTATAGAAGCATACAACAAACTAAAAAGTATCGGAGCAACAAATATAAAACTAAAAATAATAAAAGGAGATAACCATTATCTTACATCACACGCATTTAAAGACAGGTATTTATATGAATGGCTTTTAAAAAATACCAAAGGAGGAACCAAATGAACATAATAAGCGTAGGAGATCTAGTCTTAGATTATTATTATAAAAATAACAAATTAATCGGAATAAATGGAGGAATGACCTCACACAACATAATAGCAAACCTAGCAAAAATGGGACTAAACACAAAAGTATTTGCCTGCTGTGGTAACGATATTCAAGGAAGAATAGCAATTAAAAGTCTAGAAAAACTAAAAGTTAATACAGATAATATCAAAATTATCGAAAATACAAAAACAAGATGCTTTCACATTTCCTATCAAGATGAAAATGGAAATTTATCTTTCACATCCAAAAAAAGATGTCCATTATGTAATAATAAAAATTGGTATGACAAAAGTCTAATAGAACCTAATTTCATTCTTTCAAATATAAACAAAGATGATATCTTAGTATTTGATAACTTAAACGAAAAAAATCAAATAATAATAGATAACACTAATAATAAAAAAATAATTGATTTAGGACAATATTTTGAATTTGAAAATATACAAGATAATGAAATAATAAAAAAACTAAAAAATAAATTTGAAATAATTAATTTTAATGAAAGAGTTAGTAATTATCTTCTAAAAAGATTAAATTTAAAAAGTGATAGTGATTTATATAATATAATAAATCCAAGTTTAATGACCATTACAAGAGGAGAAAATGGTTCAACATTTATATTAAATGGTAATACATATAATTTTAAATTAATAACAAATGAAAAAGTAATAGATTCTACAGGTGCAGGAGATGCCTTCATCTCAAGTATTATTAAAGATAGTATCAAAAATAACTTTAAATACGATGAAAATAAACTAAAAAAATGGTATGAAAATTCAAATAAACTAACATCAAAAGTAGTATCAAAAATGGGAGCAAGAGGTCACCTAAACCCATTATTTAAAATAAAAAAAATAGAGAAAATCTGTACATGTAATAAATTCAATTACAGAGAAAGAAAACAAATAAAAAGATGTAATATTAACATAAATAATCTAGAAAAAAGAATTATAAATGCCGTTAATTCTTCTGCAAGCATTAAATTAAATGAAATTGGTTTTAAGAAAGATACAAATTGTCTATTTATAGCAGCCGGGGGATCATATGCAGGAGCATACTTTTCATCAAGAATAATAAACGAATTATATGGAAACAACACTTATTCACTATATCCAAGAGAGGTACTATATAGAAACAATAGTAATATTAATAAAGTTATTCTATTTTCATATTCTGGAACCACAAATGACATCATTGCAAGCATCAAAAATTTTGATAAGAATAATATTTATTTAATAACCAAAGGTGAAATAAAAAATATAGTAATAAAAACAAACATATCAAAACAAAATATATTAAGTTACAGAACAGAATCAAATAAAACAAAAGAAAAAGGATTCCTATCATTCGAAGGAGCCTTAGCACCAGCAGCCATATTTTTAAAGTATTACTTAAGTAAAATAAATTATAATATTGACATTAATGATTTTATTAAAAATTCAATCACATATTGGAATAAAACATTATCACAACTAATCACAACAGAATTCACAAAAAAACTAAAAGACCATAACACAATAAACATATTTACAGGTGATTATACAAATACTGCCTCTTACGATTTAGAAAGCAAACTAATAGAATCCGGAATCTCAGGGTGCACAATCCACGAAAAAAAGAATTTCTCCCATGGAAGATTTATCAACTATGAAAAACAAAAAGAAAAACTATCAATATACTTTAAACAAAAAGAAACAACTAAGTATGAAGAAGAACTCCTAAAATATTTAGATAAACAAAACACTATAATAATAGAAAGTAAATATAACCACCTACTAGCAGAATTCGATTTACTAGTAGCATCACAATTTATTATTTACCACCTAGGAAAAAAACTAGACATAGACGCATCAAAACCACCATATAAAGAAAAATCACTAAATCTTTATTTCTACAAAGGAAAGCTATAAAAATAAAAACACCAAAAAAGAAACAAAAAAACTAATCAAAAAAAATAAAAAAACTACCAAACATAACATTTCACCAAACAAATAAACATCA
>ERZ825137.3136-NODE-3136-length-18172-cov-41.350279_pt1 | contig 18172 bp, 7 predicted proteins | sample MGYA00519873_ERZ825137 | MGnify/ENA primary metagenome ERZ825137 (study PRJEB31778, sample SAMEA3449190) | human gut metagenome | biome: human gut; feature: human-associated habitat; material: faeces | place: United Kingdom | collected 2010/2012 ...
AAGTCGTCGACCCGCGACCGGCTCACCACCATCTCGAACTCCGGACGCGGACGTGCCGTGATCTTCAGCCGGTTGCCCAGGTATTTCACGATGTTGACGATCGCCGACATGGCGATGATGCAACTGCGCGATATGCGAAAAAACCGCTCGGGATCCAGTTCATCCGAAAGGACGTCGAGCGACTGATCCATGATGTAGCGGTTATTGTCGTTCGTGACAAGGTAGGTATTTTTCTCTTCCGAGTAAAAATAGGCGATGTCGGTGGCCTGCACCGGGACGATTCGGTCGTTGAAACGCACGACATAGCGCTGTTTGTATTCGCGCGGGCTGCGGATTACGTTCAGCAATACGTCAGGGTCGACGCCCCCGCTCCGCACACGGCAACGTTCCACGGCACGCCGCAGCGCCGCGAGGTCGATCGGTTTGAGCAGGTAGTCGATACTGTTGACCTCGAACGCCCGCACGGCGTAATTGTCATATGCGGTGGTCATGATGACCCGCGCCGTTACGTCCGCTTGGCGGAATATCTCGAAGCAATCCCCATCGGAGAGTTCCACGTCCATAAAAATCACATCGGCACTGTTCCCCGGCGTGCGTAGCCAGAGCACCGTTTCCCTGACCGAGCCGGTCGTCCCGACGATCCGTACGTCGGGAAAATGCTGGGTCAGCGCTCGCGCCAGGTTTGCCTGGGCCATCATTTCGTCTTCTACAATCAGTACGTTCATATTACAGCAACGGTAAGGTGACACAATATTCGGTATCGGTACAGCGTATCCCGATCGGGATGCCCGACAGGTCGAGGTACTGCTGGCGGATGTAGTTCAGCCCCACACGGGTCGAGGGGTTGCCGGATACCTTCAGCTGAAGGTTGTTCGACACCGTCACGGCCTCGGCCTCGGCGACGATGCGGATCACCAGCGGCCGGTCGGCCCCCACCGAGTTATGCTTGATGGCGTTTTCGATCAGCAACTGCACCGAGCAGGGCAGAACATGGCGATTCATGACCTCGTCCGAAATATCGGTCTCCACGCGAAACCCTTCGGGGAAACGCACCTGCAACAGGTCGACGTACATCCCCACGAAGGCCATCTCCTCGCGCAGGCGCACGAGTGTCTCCTCCTCGTTCTGGAGCATGTAACGGTAGATGCCCGCCAGTTTATGAATGTAGACGCTGGCCTGCTCCGTGCGCTGCTCGCAGACCAGACAGTCGAGGATATTGAGCGAGTTGAACAGGAAATGGGGGTTGACCTGCTGTTTGAGTTTCATGTAACGGAACTGCGCCTGGTGCGCCTTGCCGCGCTCGGCACGCAGCACGGCACGTGCGACCAGGGCGTAATCGACCATAAATACGACCGAATAGAGGGTCACCTCGACCAGCAGGGTGACGATCCACAGTTGCAGGAACTCCCGTGCGGTGAACGAGCGGTCGAAGGCGAACGGCAGGTGCAGCCCCGTAATAAGCGCCACGCAGGCCGACGTGAGCAGCACGAACAGAAGGAAGGCCGCGATTTCGGCGATCGGGCCGTGTCGGGTTTCACGCCTGCGCGTATGCCGGACATAGATGATATTGACGCACAGCAGGATAATCAGTGCCGCGGAATTGGAAGCCAGCAAGTCGGCCATGTGGTAGAGGCGGTCTGTGGAAAAGGAGGGCGAGGCGAAAAGCTCGACATAGGCCAGCCTCAGCACGAAAATCACCCCCACGGCCAGCAGCAGCAACCCGATGCGGGGCGTCCAGGCCGAGGAGCGGCTCGCCGTGTCGTCGCCGCGGCGGAACAACTTGGTGAACCACACGATGCTCCAGCCCAGGATCTCGGTGGTGATGAAGGTCGAGACGGCATGCACCACGGGCGGGGCGTGCAATAACAGCTCGATCAACTGCGCACCGCCCGTACCCAGCAGGTAGCCGATCACGTTGACGACGATCACGCTGGCAGCGGTGAACTCCACGTTCAGTCCCCGTTTGAGGCAGATCAGCACGATCAGCACGATCGTCAGCAGCGTCAGCACCAACTCGTCGTTGATCCCCGCCAGATGGCACGAAAGGGCGACCACGGCATGGAGCACGGCGAACAGGTGGATGATTCCGGACACTTTGAGCGATCGCATATAGGCTGACTGAGGCTGTATTAAAGTATATACGGGTTTCGTTTATTACGAATAAAGGTAGTGTTTTTCCGCGGAAATTCCAAATCGTCCCCCGCGGGCTACCGTTCGTCGCAAAAATCCGCCCGTTCATCCGGCTGAACCTTCCGTTCGTCGCCCTGCGGTTCGCCGTCCGGATTTTTTATTAAAAATTTGTATAACCTGAAAACCAACCGAAAAACCGAAATGACCAAGCCTAAACTCTCATTTTGGCAGATTTGGAACCTCAGCTTCGGCTTCCTCGGCGTGCAGATCGGATATTCGCTCCAGAATTCCAACACGTCGAGCATCTTCGAATCGCTGGGGGCAGATGTCAGCCACCTGAGCTACTTCTGGCTGGCGGCACCGCTGGCCGGCATGATCGTCCAGCCCATCGTGGGGCTTTTTTCCGACGGCACCTGGACGCGCTGGGGCCGCCGCATCCCCTACATCCTGGGCGGGTCGCTGATCTCGGCGCTGGCGCTGGTGCTCATGCCCAACTGCCCCAAACTGCTCGCCTTCGCCCCGCTCGCCATGGGGGCTTTCATCCTGCTGTTCATGGATTTGTCGTTCAACGTCACGATGCAGCCCTTCCGGGCGCTGGTGGCCGACATGCTCGACGATTCGCAGAAGACACAGGGCTACGTGGTACAAACCTTCCTGATAAACCTCGGTGCGGTCGTCGGCGCTATCCTGCCGCTCGTCATGACATGGCTCGGCGTGTCGGACGAGGCCGCTCCGGGGCATGTTTCGCCGCACATCGCCTACTCCTACTATGCCGGGGGCGCGATCCTGCTGCTCACGGTGCTCGTCACCTCGTTCAAGACACGGGAATATCCGCCCGGGGAGTTCGCCCGCTACAACAACCTCTCCGAGGAGGACGCCAAACCGATGAGCTTCGTCGGCCTCATGCGCAACGTCCCCGGCGTGATGGTGCGGCTGGGCGTCACGCAGTTCTTCTCGTGGGCGGCGCTCTTCCTGATGTGGACTTACCTCAAACCCGCCATCACGGGTGTAGTCACCGACCATGCCACGGGCGAAGTGCTCTCGGCCGGCGCCACGCAGACATGGGTCGGCGTGCTCAACGGCACCTACCCCATCCCCGCCTGCATCGCCGCCCTGTTCCTCGGGCGCGTCGCCGCGCGCTACGGCAACAAACCCGTCTACGCTGCCTGCCTGCTCGCCGGGGCGCTGGGCTTCGCGGGGTTGTGCCTGCTGCACGACCAGTACGCGCTGATGCTCCCGATGGTGGGGATCGGCATCGCCTGGGCGGGCATCCTCGCCATGCCCTACGCCATCCTGTCGCGCGCGGTCGAGCCACGCCGCATGGGCGTATACATGGGTATCTTCAATTTCACGATCACCGTCCCCCAGATCGTCATCGGACTGACCGGCGGTGCCATCGTCAAGTACTGCTTCGCCTCCGATGCGGCCGACATGCTGGCGCTCGCCGGGGTATTCATGCTGCTGGCCGCCGTGTCGGTCTTCCTGGTCAAAGAACACAAGGCCCAATGACCTACAATCCATAAAATCAACTTATAAACTAACCAAAATTCTTATGAAACGATTTTTAACTATGTGTGCGGGTATCTTGCTCATATGTCAATTTACCCCCCCCCTCACGCTGGCGCAAAACGCTGGTTATGAGGTAAAAGGCGCAGTTGTCGACAAGTCCGGGATGCCGATCCTGGGCGCTACCGTCGTCGAAAAGGGCACGACCAACGGTGTCTCGACGGGCATCGACGGCGACTATGCCATCCGCGCCGCCGGCCCCGAGTCGGTCATCGAGGTCAGCTATGTCGGTTACAAGACCGTCAGCCTGGTGGCCAGTTCGTCGCTGCTGGCGCACCTCACGCTCGAAGAGGATGCCATGGGTATCGACGACGTGGTGGTGATCGGCTACGGTACGGTCAAGAAGAACGACATGACCGGTTCGGTCGTGGCGATCAAGGCCGAAGAGTTCAACCGCGGCGCCGTGGTCTCCACACAGGACATGCTCAAGGGTAAGGTTCCGGGCGTGCATATCATCCCCGGCGACGGAGGCCCCGGATCGAGCGCCACCATCCGCGTGCGCGGTGCGGCTTCGCTCAACGCCTCGAACGACCCGCTGATCGTGATCGACGGGGTGCCCATCGCAGTCGACGGCGGCAAGGGTATGGCCAACCCGCTGGAGACGATCAACCCCAACGACATCGAATCCTTCACCGTGCTCAAGGACGCTTCGGCGGCGGCCATCTACGGTTCGCGCGCCTCGAACGGCGTCATCCTCGTCACCACCAAGAAGGGGCGCGGCAACACGCCCCGCGTATCGTACAGCGGCAGCGTGAGCGTCCAGACCAACTCCGACGAGCTGCCCGTGATGTCGCCCGGCGAGTTCCGCACCTACATCGACCAGGTATACCCCGCAGGTACGACCACGGGCGACAAGGTGCAGTCGATGCTCGGCGACAAGAACACCAACTGGCAGGACTTGGTCTTCCGCACCGCCATTTCGCATGACCACAACGTCAGCCTGATCGGCAACATCAACGATAGGATGCCCTACCGCGCATCGGTGGGCTACACCAACCAGCAGGGTACGCTCGAAACATCGAAATACGAACGCGGGACGCTCGACCTGAGCCTCTCGCCCAACTTCTTCGACAAGCACCTCACGGTCAACCTCAACGCCAAGGGCGTCATCACGTCGCAGCGCTACGCCTCGGGCGGCGTGGTGGGTTCGGCGGCCTTCTTCAACCCCACGATCGACCCCTATTTCCGCAACGACGACGGTTCGATCGACTACACGACCACCAACGGATACTGGAACTACGGATCGGGCCGCGGCGAGGACTTCACGCCCAACACCCTGCTGGGCGCAGGCCCGCTCTCGCAGCTCTACGACCGCGACAATACGGCGCGTGCCAAGCGTTTCATCGGCAACGCCCAGATCGACTATAAGGTTCACGGCTTCGAGGCGCTGCGCTTCAACCTCAACCTCGGCCTCGACGTATCGAGCGCCAAGACCTACGACGGCGTGAACCCCGGCTCGTTCCAGGCATACACCGACACCGAGGCCCGCGGCTGGGGACAGTATTCGTGGACGACGAACTTCCGCCGCAACCAGCTGCTCGAATTCTACGCCAACTTCAATAAGGAGTGGGGCATCCACCACCTCGACGTGATGGCCGGTTATTCGTGGCAGCATTTCTACAGCTCCGACCACTCGGTATCCTATTTCAACGAGACGCACGAGCAGAAGGGCGAGGATTCGCGCTACCCGTTCAACCGCCAGGAGAATTATCTGCTCTCGTTCTACGGACGCCTGAACTATTCGATCGCCTCGAAATACCTCTTCTCCTTCACACTGCGTGACGACGCCTCATCGCGTTTCTCGAAGGATACCCGCTGGGGCCTCTTCCCTTCGGGCGCCTTTGCGTGGAACATCGCCGAGGAGAATTTCCTGAAGGATTCGCGTGCCGTCTCGGCCCTCAAGCTGCGCGTCAGCGTGGGGCAGACCGGGCAGCAGGAGATCGGCTCCAATTATCCCTACCTGGCGCGTTACTACATGTCGACCGACGTCTATAAGACCTATTACATGGGCAGCGCCGGGCACATGTTCTACCTCACGCCGGGCGCCTACGACCCCAACATCAAATGGGAGACCACGACGACCTACAACGTCGGCCTCGACTTCGGGTTCCTCGGCGGGCGCATCAACGGCAGCGTCGACTGGTACCTGCGTCAGACGGACGACCTCCTGAACAACGTCATCACCCCCATGGGCTCGAACTTCGGCAACACGGTGCTCACCAACATCGGCTCGATGGAGAACAAGGGCGTGGAGTTCAACCTGAATTTCATCCCCGTGCAGACCAAGGACTGGAACCTCACGGTCGGCTTCAACGGCACGTTCCAGCACACCGAGTTCACCAAGCTCAACAACACCGACGACCCCGACTACGCCATCCAGGTGAGCAGCATCACCAAGGGTACGGGCAACCTGCTCCAGCGCCACATGGTGGGTTATGCACCCTACACCTACTACTGCTTCCAGCAGGTTTACGACCAGGACGGCAAGCCGATCCAGAACGCATTGGTGGATCGCAACAAGAACGGCCAGATCGACCAGGGCGACCGTTACATGACCGACAAGAGCCCCAACCCCGACTTCTTCTACGGCATCAGCCTCAAGCTGAGCTACAAGAACTGGGACTTCGGCTTCAACGGCCACGGTTCGGCGGGCAACTGGGTCTTCAACGACTTCGCCTCGGCCAACTCGACGTCCAACATCGACATCAACGCCGGCAACCTGCCCAACTTCGCACGGCTGGTCAAGAAGACCGGCTTTACGAAGGCCAACAGCGGCGAGCAGTGGTATTCGGACATGTTCCTCGAAAACGCTTCGTTCTTCCGCATGGACGACATCAACCTCGGGTACACGTTCAACAAGATTGGCAACTGGAAGGGCTCGATGCGCGTCGCCTTCGGCGTGCAGAACGTATTCGTCATCACCGATTACAGCGGCGTAGACCCCGAAATACCGGGCGTCAACGGCATCGACGGCTCGATCTGGCCGCGCCCGCGCACCTATTCGCTGCGTCTGAATGTAAACTTCTAAAAACGAACGAACCATGAAAATCGACATAAAACATTTCGCCTTGGCGGCGGCAGGCGCAACGATGCTGCTCACTTCGTGCATCGGGGATCTCGACACCCTGCCCCTCAACCCGTCCGACTCGACCTCGGAGACCGTCTACGGGAAAGACGAGAACGGCTACCTGGCCGGGCTCACCAAACTCTATTTCAATTTCGTCTCGAACGACACCACCGACCTGCAGGTCAGCGACGGCGGCGCCTCGGAGCTCATCCGCGCATTCTGGACGATCCAGGAGGTTACGGCCGACGCCTGCAAATGCGCCTGGGAGAACGACGCCTGGGTTCGCGCCATGAATACCGACACGTGGTCCGACGCCGACAACGACGCGACCTACGCCGTCTACGTACGTACGTTGCAGGGCATCGCCTACGTGAACGAGTACCTGCGCCAGACCGCCTCGGACAAACTCTCCGACCGCGGCGTGAGCAGCGAACTGGCCGCCAGGATCCAGAGCTTCCGTGCCGAGGCCCGTTTCCTGCGCGCCTATTTCTACTGGATCGCCCTCGACGTGTTCGGCGACGTGCCGTTTACGACCGAGACCTCGCCCTTCGGCGGCGGTGTGAACCCCAAACAGGCCTCGCGCAAGGATGTCTTTGACTACTGCATCTCGGAGCTGACCGACCTGGCTTCGGACGAAAGCGCGATGCCTGCCGCACGCTCGAACTACCCGCGTGCCGACAAGGGTGCGGTCAACGGCCTGCTGGCCCGCATGTACCTCAATGCCGAGGTTTATGCCGGCACCCCGATGTGGACGGAGGCCAAATCCGCCTGCGAAGCGATCTTCGGCATGGGCTACTCGCTCTGCCCGGAGTATTCCGACCTCTTCCGCGGCGACAACGGCGAGAACGCCGACGCCCTGAAGGAGATCATCTTCGGCGTGGCATACGACGCCGAGCAGACGCAGTCCTACGGCGGCACGTCGCACCTGACGCTGGCAGCCATCGCCGCCACCGACGTGACGGCCGAACAGAAGATCAACGGCGTGAACAACGGCTGGGCCGGCATCCGCGTACCCTACGAATACGTACAGAAATATTTCAACGCCCGCAACGCGGACTACACCACGGGCGAATATACGGTCAACGACAAACGCGGCGGAATGTTCTACATCAAAGGCCGCCAGGAGTCGATGAACGATGCGCTCTATGTCTTCCTCAACGGGTGGACTTGCCTCAAGTTCAACAATATCCCCCACGACATGACCAACGACGAATTCCTTGCCACGGCTGCATCGAAGGCATACAGCGACATCGACTTCCCGATGATCCGCCTGGGCGAGATCTACCTGATCTACGCCGAGGCCTGCATGAACCTGGGACAGGCCAACACCGCGCTGCCGAAGCTCAAGGAGCTGACCGACCGCGCCGGGGTATCGGCCCCCTCGTCGGTCACGGCCGACTACCTGCTCGAGGAGCGTGCCCGCGAGCTGATGTGGGAGGGGCACCGCCGCACCGACCTGATCCGCTACGGCAAGTTCACCACCCCGTCGTTCCTCTGGACATACAAGGGCGGCACCTTCACCGGACAGGGGTTCGATGATTACATGAAAATCTTTGCCATCCCTTCGTCGGAGCTCGCTTCCAACCCCGAACTGCACCAGAATCCCGGCTACGGAAACGCAACCGATAAATAACCAACCCTAAAAATCGTACGACTATGAAAATTACACGATATGCGATGATGCTGGCGGCTGCGACGGGGCTCCTCTCCGCCTGCCAAAAGCTCGACGAGGTAAAGGCCTACGACCCCGACAAGGTCGTGGCGCCCGTGCTGCATGCGCTGCCCGGGGAGATCGTCATTACGCCCGACAACATGGGCTCGACGCAGACCTTCACCTGGGACGCCGCCGACTTCGGCGTCCGCACCCAGATCAACTACTCGATCGAAGCCTCGTACAACGACGGTGCGAAACTGGTGCTCTTCACGGGAATGAACGGCACCTCGTCGGAACAGACCTATGAAAGCCTCAACAACATCCTTGCGCTGTCCGTGGAAGACGGCGGCCTGGGGGTTCCCTCGGGCGAACCTACGGACGTGGATTTCTACATCAGCGCCACGATCGGCACCGACTTCGAAAAATTCTACTCCGCCCCCGCCACCGTCCGCATGACCGTGACGACGGCCGAGCGTACCTATCCCCAGGTCTGGGTAATCGGCGATTACTGCGGCTGGAATTTCGACAACGCACAGGGACTGTTCTGTTTCTCCGGCGACGAGGTCACCTACGAAGCTATCGTTGACTTGGGCGAAAAAGCCGCCAACGGCTTCAAACTGAGCGGCGAAGCCGGTTGGAACGATGCCTGCAACTGGGGCACCGACGGTGATGCTGCGGCTCCGGAAACGGAAGCCCCGTCGATCACGCTGATCTCCAGCGGCGGTTCCGGAAACATCATGGTCTATTCCAAGCGCTTCTACCGCTTCGTATTCGACCGTTCGACATTAACGTTAAGCAATAAGCTGTCGTTCAACTCGATGGGTATTATCGGCGATGCCACTCCGGGCGGCTGGGACACCGACACGGAGATGAATTTCGACACCCAAAAACAGCGTTTCTGGGTCGACGTCACACTGACCGCCGGGGAATTCAAATTCCGTGCGGACAACGACTGGGCGATAAACTTCGGCGGGGCGGACGGACGCCTTTCGCAGAACGGCGACAACATCAAGGCCACGGCGGGCAACTACCGCGTATACGCAACCCTGAACAACTCTGCGGAGATCACCTACGAACTCAATGCCGGCGACTACGGCACGGGCGGCGGCGAAGAACCCGACCCGGGGCCGGAAAAGGCCGACTGGTACATCCACGGCCAGACCGTCGCAACCCCCGACTGGGGCCCGACGGCCATGGAGAGCGCCAGCTCGAACATCGTGGCCTACAAGGCCGCAGGGGTCGAGGTAGCCGCCAACTCGGAATTCCTCTTCAAGAGCGGCGACGAGTCGCAGTGGATCGGGGCCGACGCCGCATTCGCCGGCAGCAGCCCCTACACCTGCGCGATCGGCTCGGCCTTCAAGGTTTCCGCCGACAAGGTCAATGCCGTGATCGCCGAAGCCGGCACGTACGACTACTGGCTGCTGCCCGAGGCGGGACGCGCCTACGTGATGGCCGCAGGCGCCAAGCCCGAGCTGGTCGCCGACACATGGGGACTGGTCGGCAACATCACCGGATGGGGTGACCTGGGCGATTTCTCCATGAGCGGGGAGGGCGCCTACCTCGTTCGCAAAGGCGTAGTCCTGACCACCGCCAGCGAATTCAAGATCCGCTTCAACAACGCCTGGGACGACTCCAAGAACTACGGCACGGCGTCGGGCGGTGCGGTCGACATCAACAAGGCCGTCGACATCATCACCAGCGGCGGTTCGCAGAACATGAAAGTCCAGCTCGACGGCACCTACGACATCTATTTCGACCTCGCGAATTCGCAGATATACATCATGTCCGAGGGCAAGACCCCGGCAGAGGCCGAATAACGGCCACCCTTTCACGGGACGGCACACAGAGATTGCCGTCCCGTTTCTGGCCTGCCGCCCCTGACCGGACGGCAGGCCCCGAAACGAACTTTAACCGAGATTCCGCTATGAAAAAATTTCTTTTCCTGCTGCTGGCACTCGTACTTTCCGTATCCGTGTCGTGCAGCGACGACAAGACCGGCGATACCGGCGGCAGTATGCTCTCCGTGACCCCCACGGAGATAGAATTCGAAGCCGCAGGCGGCAGCCGGCTGCTCGACCTGCGCACCGATGCGGGCGCGTGGTCGCTGACGCAGAGCGACAATACCGCATGGTGCACACCGGCCCTCACATCGGGCAAAACCTCCACGTCGTTCGCGGTCACGGCGACCGCAAACGAGTCGTCGAAACGCTCCGCGACGCTTACCTTCACCGCCCCGGGCTGCGATCCGGTCGTCGTCACCGTGACACAGAGCGGCGATGCCTCCCAGGATTTCGAGGGCGAGCAGGTCGTCGCCCAGCCCGATGCGTGGGACAACCGCAAACGCGCCGACATAAGCTACCAGCTGCTGGTATACAGCTTTGCCGACGGCAACGGCGACAAGGTGGGCGACCTGCCGGGGCTGACCCGGCGGCTCGACTACATCGACGCACTCGGCGCCTCGGCCGTGTGGCTCTCACCGATCCATCCGGCGGCTTCGTACCACGGTTACGACGTGCTCGACTACGAGGCGGTCAACCCCGCCTTCGGGTCGGACGCCGACCTGAGGGCATTCATCGACGCGGCCCATGCCCGCGGCATCCGGGTCTACCTGGATTACGTGCTCAACCATACGGGCAAAGACCACCCGTGGTTCAAATCGGCCGCCGCGTCCGAAGGGAGCCCTTACCGTGACCGCTATATCTTCTCCGAAGACCCGCAGGCCGACATCGCGGCCGGGCGGATCGACCAGATCGCCACGGAAGGCGCCGCAGGCTACGATGCCGGACAATGGTTCTCGACCGACACGGGGGCGGGTGCCGCCGGGCGCTTCAAGTTCGTGCTCGACTGGACAAATGCCGACAGCCCGACGGTGACCGTTACCGAAACGACCGATGCCGCGGATGCGGACAATACGCAGGGCGGCGCGGACGACAAATACCTCTATTTCGGCAACGGCACGAGCAAACGCTTCTACGCCAGGGGCGGCAACAGTTACGAACTGACGCTCGACTTCGATTCCGACTGGGGATTCCTCGTCCGCACCTCGACCACGTCGTGGGCCGCAGGCACCAAATACGGCGCCCCCGACAACCGGACGATCATCCGGTTCGGGGAGCCCTTCACCCTGATGTCGAACCGCTCGGCCGATCCGGCCAACGTGCAGTTCTCGCTGCCGACGATGTACCATTCGCACTTCTGGACGGCGGCATTCGCCGACCTCAACTACGGCAAGGCCGCCGAGGCCGAGCAGTCCGGGGCGTTCAAGGCCGTCACCGAAGCGGCCGACAAGTGGGTACGCATGGGCGTGGACGGGTTCCGCCTCGATGCCGTGAAGCACATCTACCACAACGCCTACAACGACGAGAACCCCACGTTCCTCAAGAAATTCTACGACCGCATGAACGAGAGCTACAAGGCCGCCGGCGGAGAGGGCGATTTCTACATGGTGGGCGAGATGCTCGACGAAGCGGACAAGGCGGCACCCTATTACCGGGGGCTGCCGGCGCTGTTCGAATTCACGTTCTGGTACAAGCTCAAATGGGCGCTGCAAAACGGCATCGGATGCTATTTCGTCAAGGACATCCTCGACGTGCAGCCCCTCTACGCACAGTACCGCAGCGATTATATCGAAGCCACGAAACTTTCGAACCACGACGAGGATCGCACGGGCTCCGACCTGGGACAGTCCGCCGAAAAGATGAAGGTGGCGGCCGCCGTGCTGCTCACGGCGCAGGGCGCACCCTACATTTACCAGGGCGAAGAGCTCGGGTACTGGGGCACCAAATCCAACGGCGACGAATATGTCCGCACCCCGATCCTGTGGGACAAGGCGGGCAACGAACTGGCTTCGGGAAGCCTCTCGGGCAAGATCGACATGCAGATGCTGACCCCGGCGATCTCGGTCGAGGCACAGGCCGACGACGACGGTTCGCTGCTCAACCTCTACCGCACGTTCGCCCGGCTGCGCAACACCTACCCCGTGCTGGCGCAGGGCAAGATGGTCAAACACCCGGTCTACAACGACGGCAACACCTCGCAGCAATCCATCGCGGCCTGGTACCGCGAGCTGGACGGCGAACGGATGCTCGTCGTGCACAACTTCGGCCGGGAGGAGCAGATACTGACCCTTACCGACCAACCGGACAAGGCCGTAGGCGTCTCAGGTGAAGTGAAACTTCAGCGCGGCGACGCTTCGTCGAAACTGCTCATGGGCGCCTGGTCGTCGGTGGTATTCACGCTCTAAACGACACGCCATGAAACGCTTGCCCGCATTACTTCTCGCAATGGTACTGGTTGCCTGCGGCACACGGCCGCAGCAACCGGCCGCCCACCCCGACTGGAGTTACAACTCGGTCGTCTACGAAATGAACGTGCGCCAGTACACCCCCGAAGGGACGCTGGCGGCGGCCGCACGCCACCTGCCCCGGCTCAGAGAACTGGGCGTGGACATCGTCTGGCTGATGCCCGTCTACCCCATCGGCGTCAAGGAGCGCAAGGGAACCCTCGGCTCGTACTACGCCATCTCCGACTACGAAGCCGTCAACCCCGAATTCGGCACGCTGGAGGATTTCGACCGGTTCCTGGCCGAAGCCCACAGACTCGGGCTGCGCGTGATCCTGGACTGGGTGGCCAACCACACCTCGCCCGATGCCCGCTGGATCGAGGAGCGCCCGGCCGACTGGTATGTACGTGACTCGCAGGGCAACACCATCGTGCAGTACGACTGGACGGACATCGCCAAGCTCGACTACGGCAACGCGGACATGCGTGCCGCAATGGCGGCCGCCATGCGTTTCTGGCTCGACCGCGGCATCGACGGATTCCGCTGCGACATGGCGTGCGAGGTACCCATCGACTTCTGGCAGCAGACGCTGCCCGCACTGCGGAAAGAGTACCCCGGCATCTACCTGCTCGCCGAGGGCGAAGCCCCCGCATTGCACGACGGGGCGTTCGACGCCTCGTATGCGTGGGAGCTGCACCACCTGCTGAACGACATCGCACAGGGACGGAAAAGCGCCGCAGACCTGCGTGCCTACGTCGCCAGGGATGCCGCTGCCATGCCGCGCGAGGCGTTCCGCCTGATGTTCACCTCGAACCACGACGAAAACTCGTGGGCCGGGACGGAATTCGAGCGCATGGGCGACGCGGCACGCGTGATGGCGTTGCTGACCTTCACGCTGCCCAACGGGCAGCCGCTCGTCTATACCGGACAGGAGATGGGGTTCGACCACCGCTTCGAGTTCTTCGAGAAAGACCCCGTCCCCGCGTGGGAACGCAACGGATTTACGGATTTCTACGCCGCCCTGATCCGGCTGCGCCACGAGAACCCGGCGCTCGCAGCCGGGGAACGCGGCGGGCAGGCCGCATACCCGCTCGGCGAACGAACACCCGACGGCCTGATGCTGTTTTCCCGTACGGCCGGCGGCAACGAGGTGACAGTCGCTGCGAACCTCAGTGCGGAGGAGGTCGCATTCGACCTGCCGTTCGAGGGCTCGCGCCGCGAGTTCTTCACCGGGAAGGAATACACGGGCGGCACCCGCACCGTGCTTCCCGCATGGCAATGGCTGGTCTTCGCACAAGACAGGAGATAAAAGTTGCGGACATGCGCCGGGGATGCGCGGAAACAGCGCCGGGAACCCGCCGGGAACCCGATAGAACCCGACGGGAATAGACAGTAAACCATCCGAGAAGCACAGGGATGCGCACGAGAAGCACAGGGATGCCCCGGGCGAAACGGGAATCGCTGGAAACCGATTTTTTGCTAACTTTACAAACGACGATATTTTGAACCGATTTTTCATGACACTCGCAGCAGCCGGACTGCTCTCCTGCACAGGGACAGGACAGTCCGCATTCGACCCCGCCTCGGTGGCAGACGCCTCGGGCGAGGTTACCCGCGTCGAACCCCTCTCGTGGTGGACGGGGATGCAGACCCCGCTCCAGTTGCTCGTCAACGGGGCCGGCATCGCGGCATACGACGTCCGCATCGAAGGCGGACAGGGCGTCGGGGTGAAGGCCCGCCACAAAGCCGACAGTCCCAATTACCTATTCGTGGACGTGGAGGTGAAACCCGACGCGGAGCCGGGCACCTACTACCTCGTATTCTCGCAGGGGGAACGACAGTTCAAGGTTCCCTATGAGATCGCGGCACGCGCCGAAGGCTCGGTCGCACGCAAGAGTTTCACCACGGCCGACATGATCTACCTCCTGATGCCCGACCGCTTCGCCAACGGCGATGCGTCGAACGACTCGACGCCCCACACGCGGGAGCGCGCCGACCGCAGCGCCTTCTTCGGCCGCCACGGGGGCGACCTGCAGGGGATGATCGACCACCTGGATTACATCGCAGGGCTGGGCGCCACGGCCGTATGGCCCACGCCGCTGCTGCTGGACGACGAACCCGAAGGTTCGTACCACGGCTACGCCTGCGGCGACTACTACCGCATAGACCCCCGGTTCGGCTCGAACGAACTGTATAGGGAGTTCGTCGGCAAAGCCCACGAGCACGGGCTGAAGGTGATTATGGACATCGTCACCAACCACTGCGGCACGGGCCACTGGTGGATGAAAGACCTGCCTTTCAGGGACTGGATACACCAGTTCCCCGAATACACCGGGACGAACGTCTGCTTCTCGACGAACATGGATCCCAACGCTTCGCGCTACGACCTCGACCTGCAGGAGAGCGGCTGGTTCGTGCCGTCGATGCCCGACATGAACCTCGACAATCCCTATGTGCTGCAATATTTCAAGCAATGGGCCGTGTGGTGGATCGAGTATGCCGGCCTGGACGGGTTCCGCGTCGACACCTACCCCTACAACGAGAAGGTGCCGATGAGCGAGTGGTGCGCGGCCGTACGCAGGGAATACCCCGATTTCAATATCGTGGGCGAATGCTGGACGTCGTCGATCCCGCAACTGGCATACTGGCAGGGCGGCAATCCCAACAAGGACGGCTTCGACTCGCACCTGCCGTCGATCATGGATTTCCCGCTGCAGGAGGCCATCTGCCGGGCGCTGCCCACCGACTCGCTCCGCTGGGGCGAGGGCATGACGCGCGTCTACGACTGCCTGTCGCACGATTTCGTCTACCATGACCTGTCGAAAATGATGATCTTCGTCGCCAACCACGACACCGACCGCATCGGCGACATCGTACGCAGAAACCCCGACCGGCTGAAACTCTCGATGGCGATGCTGGCCACGATGCGCGGCATCCCGCAGATATTCTCGGGCGACGAGATGATGTTCACCTCGAAAGACCTCTCGCAGGGACACGGCGGGCTGCGCGTGGATTTCCCCGGCGGCTGGGAGGGCGACGCGGTGAACCTGTTCGACCCGGCGCAGCGCGATGCCGTACAGGCGGGGCTCTTCGACTACACGCAGCGGCTCTTCCAATGGCGCAAGTCGAAGCCCGTGATCCACAACGGCCGCACGATGCACTTCCTCTCGCGCGACAACACCTACGCCTATTTCCGTTATGACGACACCGACGCGGTATTCGTCTTCATCAACAACTCGCGGGGCAAGAAACAGGTGCCGTGGTCGCACTATGCCGAGATCGCCTCGGGGCTGAGCGACGGGCGCAACGTCCTGACGGGCAAAGCCACGGAGGTGGACGATACCACCACGGTCGGCCCGCGGCAGGCGCTGATCGTAGAATTCAAACGTAAATAACAAGACCGAACCATGAAGAAAATATTTTTATATATCTCCGCGCTGCTGGCCGGTGCAGCCTGCACGGCACAGGAGACGCTCCTCTCGCCCGACGGCCGCCTCCGCCTGGAGTTCAGCCTGGCGGATGGAGGCCGCCCCACCTATACGCTCGATTACAAGGAGCGCCCCGTGATCCTGCCCAGCGGCATGGGGCTCGAACTGCGCGGCGAAGCCCCAAAGCTGGAATTCGGGGCTGAAATCCGCAAGGGCGAACCAGGGCGCCCGGTATCGCTCTACGACGGGTTCACCCTCGGGCAGGTGGCCCGCAGCGAGTCCGACCAGACATGGCGTCCCGTATGGGGCGAGCAGGCCGAGATCCGCGACCGCTATAACGAAATGGCCGTCACGCTGCGGCAGGCCGCGACAGGCCGCGACATGACGATCCGCTTCCGGCTCTACGACGACGGGCTCGGATTCCGCTACGAATTCCCCGAACAGGAGTCGCTGACCTATTTCGTCATCGGCGAGGAGAAAACACAGTTCGCCATGGCGGGCGACCACACGGCGTTCTGGATCCCGGGCGACTACGACACGCAGGAGTACGACTACACGGAGTCGAAACTCTCGCAGATACGGGAGCTGATGCCCGGCGCCATCACGCCCAACTCGTCGCAGACGCCCTTCTCGCCCACGGGCGTACAGACGGCCCTGCAGATGAAGAGCGACGACGGGCTCTACATCAACATCCACGAAGCGGCGCTGGTCGACTATGCGTGCATGCACCTCGACCTGGACGACCGGAATTTCATCTTCACCTCGCACCTTACGCCCGACGCACAGGGGTGGAAAGGCTACATGCAGGCGCCCTGCCATACCCCGTGGCGCACGGTGACGGTCTCGGACGACGCCCGCGACATCCTCGCCTCGAAGCTGATCCTGAACCTCAACGAGCCGTGCGCCTATGACGACACCTCGTGGATCAAGCCCGTGAAATACATGGGCGTATGGTGGGAAATGATCACCGGCAAGAGCGACTGGGCCTATACGCGCGACGTGCCGTCGGTACAGCTCGGCGTGACGGATTACGCCCGATGCAGGCCCAGCGGCCGCCACGGCGCCGAGAACGAGAACGTGAAGCGGTACATCGACTTCGCGGCGGCACACGGGTTCGACCAGCTGCTCGTCGAAGGCTGGAACGTCGGCTGGGAGGACTGGTTCGGGCACACGAAGGATTACGTCTTCGATTTCGTGACCCCCTACCCCGATTTCGACATCGCCGCACTGAACGAATATGCGCACGGGAAAGGCATCCGGCTGATGATGCACCATGAAACGTCGGCTTCGGTGCGCAACTACGAACGCCACATGGAAGCGGCCTACCGCCTGATGGACAAATACGGGTACAACTCGGTCAAGAGCGGGTACGTGGGCGACATCCTGCCCCGCGGCGAGCACCATTACGGGCAGTGGATGAACAACCACTACCTCTATGCCGTCCGCCGGGCCGCCGACCACAAGATCATGGTCAACGCCCACGAGGCGGTGCGCCCGACGGGCCTCTGCCGCACCTACCCCAACCTGATCGGCAACGAGTCGGCACGCGGCACGGAGTACCAGGCGTTCGGCGGCTCGAAGCCCCACCATGTGACGATCCTGCCCTTCACGCGCCTGCAGGGCGGCCCGATGGACTACACGCCCGGCATCTTCGTGATGGACGTCGCGGAGGTCAACCCCGGCAACCACTCGCACGTCAACGCGACGCTCGCCAACCAGCTGGCGTTGTACGTGACGATGTACTCGCCGCTGCAGATGGCGGCAGACCTGCCCGAGCACTATGAGAAATACATGGATGCGTTCCGTTTCATCGAGGACGTCGCACTGGACTGGGAAGAGAGCCGCTACCTGCTGGCCGAACCGGGCGACTACATCGTCGTGGCGCGCAAGGCCAAAGACACGGGCGAGTGGTTCGTGGGCGGCGTGACGGACGAGAACCGACGTACGGTGACGCTCCCGTTCGACTACCTCGATCCCGGTAAGGAGTACGTGGCGACGCTCTACGCCGATGCCCCCGATGCCGATTACCAGACCAATCCGCAGGC
>ERZ825137.3147-NODE-3147-length-18096-cov-6.395710_pt1 | contig 18096 bp, 19 predicted proteins | sample MGYA00519873_ERZ825137 | MGnify/ENA primary metagenome ERZ825137 (study PRJEB31778, sample SAMEA3449190) | human gut metagenome | biome: human gut; feature: human-associated habitat; material: faeces | place: United Kingdom | collected 2010/2012 ...
CTGCGACCAGGTTTTTTTCTTCCTCACCAGAGAAGACATTGACGATTCCATCTACTGCTTATAAGGTGATCACAGTAGGCGCTTATGATGCGGCATATGAGTCCTATGCGGATTTTTCAGGAAGAGGCTGTTGCTTTTCGGATCAGAAGGGATTGTTCGCAGGAGGAAGCGGCAGCATAAAGCCGGATCTGGCTGCACCCGGGGTCAATGTACAGACGCTTGGACTGAATGGGGAGACCAGGATCGTGACAGGAACTTCCTTTGCGACACCCTTTGTGACAGGGAGCGCTGCTCTTCTGATGGAATGGGGGATCGTGCAGGGAAATGATCCTTTCCTCTATGGAGAAAAAGTCAAGGCATATCTCAGAAAAGGAGCAAGGCCTCTGCGGGGGGAGGCGGAATATCCAAATGACCGGGTAGGCTATGGCAGGTTGTGCCTGGAAAGTAGTCTGCCAGTAGTGGAAAGAAATATATAAAAATGTTGCAGAGAAAATGATAATAGGAACCATTACTCACTTGTTGATTTATCCATATGGGTATTATATAATGATGACAGATTAATGAGATAAATGTGAGCGAGGTTATAATGATAAATCAGGAAGTGCAGTCAGATAAGAAAAGTAAAAATATAATAGGTATTGTACAAAGCTGTCTTATATTGATACTGGTAGTTCTTATTATTTGTATGATGATACAGATCAGCAGGCTGCAGGGGACAGCGCGTGTAATAAATTATGCAGGGTTGGTACGTGGAACTACACAGCGTGAAGTGAAGCTGGAAATCACAGGAAACCAGGATGAAGAGCTGATCAACTATCTGGACGATATTCTGAGTGGATTAAGATATCAGGATGGTCATTATGATCTTGTAAGGCTATATGATAAGGAATATCAGGAAAAATTGCAGATTCAGAGTGATTACTGGGATAAATTAAAAATAGAAATTGAAGCAGTAAGAAATGTGGGATACGAAAATACAGATATTGTCAATATGAGTGAAATATATTTTAAGATGGCGGATGAAACAGTATTTGCCGCGGAAAACTATTCAGAAAGGATAGCTATTAAAATCCGTACCTTAGAGCTGTTGTCAGTATTTGACATGCTATGTCTTGTGATATTGATTGTTATACAGACCTTAGCAGCCATGAAAATGGCCGTATTAAATAAGCTGTTAGAACAAAGAGCATATACAGATACCCATACGGGATTGCCAAATAAAAGCGCCTGTGAAGAGCTTCTTAACAATAAGGAAACAGTTGGAAAGCATACGGCGTGCATAATGTTTGATTTAAATAATCTAAAAACTGTAAATGATACAATGGGACATTCCGCAGGAGATCAGTTGATATTGAATTTCGCAAAGCTCTTGTGCAGTGTCATTCCAGAAAAGGATTTTGTTGGAAGATATGGCGGAGATGAGTTTATAGCAGTTATTTATCATACGAGCGAGGCGGAAATTAAGGAGATATTAAAATCATTGTCAAGAGAAAAAGAGAGATTAAATAGTTGTGAAAATCAATTACCAATCGACTATGCATGCGGATGGGCATTATCCTCCGATGATATGGCGTGTACAATGCAGATGTTATTGGATGATGCAGATGCTTATATGTATAAGAATAAACAGTTATGTAAGAAATATAATTAGCACTCAGCTCAGAGTAGATGAATCTTCTTAAATATAATCGATGTATGTGACGTTTGCGGATGGGAATATGATGAAGAGGAAGGTTATCCTGAAGGTGGTATTGCACCAGGAACAAAGTGGGAGGATGTTCCGGAAGATTTTGAATGCCCATTATGTAATGTTGGAAAAGATCAGTTTTCAGAAGTTGAATAAAATTCTGATTATTTAAATACGGATAGATAAACAAAAACCCTGGTGCGTGTGAGCAACAGGGTTTTTTATTGCGATAGTTTGTGATGATATCACAGAAAATGATTTACCTTTTGCTTATAATGTAACTACAAACAAAGTAAGGAGGTAGTCTAAATGAGATTAAAAGATAAAGTTGCAATCATTACGGGTGGAAGCCGTGGTATAGGATTTGCTACAGCTGATAAATTCTTGAAGGAAGGTGCTTCAGTTGTGTTGGCAGCAAGTTCACAGGAATCGGCAGATGTTGCTGTAGATAAATTAAAAGAAAAATATCCCAATGCAATAGTTGCTGGAATTAGTCCAAATCTGGCAAGCATGGAGTCTGTCAGAAAGGCTTTTAAAGAGGCAACTGAAAAATATGGATGTGTCGACATACTGGTAAATAATGCAGGGATTTCAGAAAACACCTCATTTATGGATTATACAGAGGAGACTTTTGATAAAGTCATGGATCTAAATGTAAAAGGAGTATTTAATACTACTCGTGTAGCAGCAGAATGTATGGTGGCAAGAGGCAAGGGGGTCATTCTCTCAACTTCTTCCATGGTGAGTATTTCGGGACAGCCAAGTGGGTTTGCTTATCCGGCATCGAAGTTTGCAGTAAACGGATTGACTGTATCATTAGCAAGAGAAGAATATTATCAATGAGTTCTATTCGAAAGACCTTGCCAAAAAGAGCAGCAGCGCAAAAAAGCTCTTTGGAAAAAAGGAAAATTTACAAGTGCCTGGGAACCGTATGGTTACAGAAAGTCAGAAGAAGACCATCATCAGCTGATTGTTGATGAAGAAGCTGCAGACCATCTGAAAAGTATATTTTCTATGTATATGAATGGCAGGAACTATAGTGATATTGCAAGACAGCTCAATAAAGATGGAGTTTTATCGCCGACTTTACAGAGAAAATTCTATAAAACCGGTGAAAAGCCGCTTCCGGAGTCAAAACCCTGGAACAATTATGAAGTGAAACGAGTTCTTCAGGATGTTCATTGCACAGGTGATTCTGTATTTGGAAAATATCAGCAAAGTGTTTTCCAGGGAAATAAACAGAGAGACCGACCGGAGAGTGAATGGCTGGATGTGGAGAATACACATGAAGGAATTATAGATAGAGAGTTATTTCAGCAGGTATAATCTAAAATACAGGAATATACGGAAGCGTATAAGAAGAGACATCAGCAGAACAATGGGGCTATTCGAAACCATAATTTCTATACAGGAAAGATATGGTGCGGAGGTTTTGGCAACCGCATGACGTTGTCCAGAGAAAGAAATGGCACATTCTTTTATATCTGCGGAGCCAATACTAACCATAAATCCGGAGGAAAGCAATGCAAAGGGCACAGAGTCAGAAAAGAATATGTGGATGACGATGTTCTTCGCCTGATCCAAACGCATATGAAAACCGTATTGGATACAGAAAAAATGATTCAGGAAATGAATGCAGCTTCCAAAAACCAGACACAGTACCTGCTTTTGGATAAAGAAGTGGGGAAACTTCGACGGGAACTAAGCCGAATCAGTAAGCGTAAATCGGATTTATATGAAGATTACTCGGAACGTTTGATTACGGAAGAAGAGTACATACAGTTTTCTCGGATTTTTTTCAATGAAATTGAGAATATCAAGAGCCGTCTGGACACAGTATTGGCGGCACAGGTTCGGTATTCCCAGGATTACCACATTGAAGAAGGCTGGGGAAATGTGATACATACTTATATGTCAAAGCGTAAGCTGACAAAAGAAATGGCAGATGCCTTTGTGGATTCAATTATTATCCATGGTAAGTATGATTATGAGATCAAGCTGGTATATGACGATCAGTTTGCAGATTTACAGAAATTAAAGAAAGAGAAGGAGGCGCAGTCAAGATGACAGATCATAGAAAAACAGCTGTTTACATCCGTTTATCCGCAGAAGATGACAATGTAGATGGCAGAGCCAAAAAAGAGAGCGACAGTGTAACTTCTCAGAGAATTCTGTTAAAATCATTTGTGATTGATCAGCTGGGTGTAGCTGAGTCAGATATCCTGGAATATGTGGATGACGGTGTCAGCGGTACTCATTTTAAACGGCAGGGATTTCAACAGCTGCAGGATGACATGAAAAGCGGAGAAATCGGCTGTGTAGTTGTAAAAGACTTTTCCAGATTCGGAAGAGACTATCTGGAAGTTGGATTTTATATTGAATATATTTTCCCACTTCTACAGATTCGATTTATTTCGATTAATGACAGCTATGACAGTGCTGCAAGCAGCGGAATGACTGGTGGAATGAATGTGGCATTGCAGAATCTGGTATACAATATGTATAGCCTGGATTTGTCCAAGAAAATTTCATCAGCAATGCAGACGAGAACAAAAAATGGTACACGTCTTCCGGTAAATGCCAGATATGGCTATAAAAAAGGAAAAGATGGAAGGCTGGAAGTTGATCCGGAGGCTGCAAAAGTCGTGAAAATGATTTTTAAGATGGCAGCGGAAGGAACAAGTTTTGCAGATATTACAAGGGAATTGAACAGACAGGCGATTACCACTTGTGATGAGCAGAAATTATCAAGAGGGGATCAGGTGCAGTTCCAGAGGTTTGACACAATCAAAAAGAAACACTGGAGTGCTACGACAGTAGCGGCAATTGTCCGGGATGAGATTTATATTGGAACCAGAATCTGGGGCAAAACACGTTGCAGTATGCATACTGGCCATAAAGCAGTTCTGAATGATGAAACAGAATGGGTTCGCCTGGAAAATCATCATACGGCAATTATAGACAGGGAATTGTTTGAAAAAGCAAATGAAATGCATCCGAAAAAGAAGAGAAGTGTTGCGAAATCACGCACCAATTTTACTCTGGAAAGACGTAAAAAACAGCCGGCATTGCTGCTATGTGCCAACTGTGGGCATTCTTTACTAAAAGAAACAGAGCATCTGCTGAAATGCTCAGATGCCCGAACCAATGGAGATCCTGTGTGCCGAAGTCTGGTGATTCGTAGAGAACCGATGGAGGAGAATATCCTTGGGCTTGTCCATCAGTATGCAGCGTCAATGTTGGAAAAAGAAAGTATCTTCCAAAAGGCAATGTGAATACAAAGAGATCAATACTACAGAATTGCAAAAACAGAGCCGACAGTTGACCTCGGAAAAGATGAAACTCTATGATGATTACAAAGATGGTCGTATAGATCGTGATTTGTATAAGCAGAGAGCTGAAAAGATAAGTGTACAGCTGGAGAAAATCAAACGAAAAATAGAAGATGCGGAGAATAGCAAAAAGCTTCTTGAACAAAATGAACTTTCTGATAAAATAAAACTAAAAGATTTCTTGGGAATTCAGAAGTTCGATACAGAGAAGCTGCGTGAGATTATCAAGGTGATCCGTGTTCATAGTCAGGATGAAATTGAAATCGAATGGAATTTTGACGATATTTTTTCAGAACAGAGATAACTTGAGCAGGACAAAAATAACTTATCAGAAGATAATAAAGGTGCTGGGACTACCTGATGGAAGCGTCAGATAGTCTTCGGCAGAAAAAAATAAAATTTTTTTTGTCCTATACTTGACACATCCACATGTATGTCGGCATACCTATTGCTCAAATATGGCAAAATCCGGAATGAATCCCAAGACACTGCAGTACCTTATGGGGCATTCGGATATATCAGTCACAATGAATGTGTACACGCATATCAGCTTTGATGATGCAGAGGAAGAACTGAAACGAATGGAAGAGTTTAGGAAGGCACAAGCGGAGGTTGAAAAGAAGGACGAAAAACCGATGTCACAGAAGATGTTTAAGGTAGTTTAATATGGAAGTGGGATGACGCTCTGGCTTAGGCTGGGGCGTTTTTTCTATGTCTATAATTGGCATTTGTTGATATAATATGAATTAGATTTTTTGTATTGGAGGGGTAAAAATGTACATCAGAAAAATAGTTTCTAAAAATCTAGGACCAATAAAGAAAATACAATTATTATTGCCTTTGGAAAATGGCGTCCCAAAGCCAGTAGTGCTAGTAGGCGAAAATGGAACTGGTAAGTCCACACTTATCTCAAATGTTGTTGACTCTTTTTATGAAATAGCAGGAGCTGCATATCCTGATGCACGAAAACATGGTGAAACAGAGGGATATGAGTTTTATAAAATTATAAATCCTATAGAAATTCATACTGGTGAAAAATATTTGTATTCATATATAAAATATGAAAGTCTGAGTGGAGAAATACCTTCAATTGATTATGTATTTAAGAGCGGAAGAATATCAAATGAAGAATTTAGACAGAATTGCGACGATTGTTCTCAACAAATATCTTGGACAGACGATGAAAATTTTAAGCAGACTACAGCAAGTAAGGAAGATGCGGAAAAAATAATATCAAGTGATATTATTTGCTATTTTGGACCAGATAGATATGAAAAGCCGTCTTGGCTAGGTGATCAGTATTACGAAACAACAGATTATGAGCATATTGCTGTAAAACCCCGGTTTGCAGGTAAAATGGAATTACCAATTTTAGTTAATGCAATGACTTCGAAAACACTTCAGTGGCTGTTAGATGTAATAGTTGATTCAAGAGGGGATATTGGTACAGATGAACAAGGTGGATTGAGGTTGGAGAATGTCAGCCCAGTTGATATCATGAGTCTTGGTGTTGCTCGTAAGAATATTGAACAGATTATGAGTAACATCATAGGAGAAGAAGTCTATTTTGGCTTGAATTTTAGAAGTATACATGGCTCAAGATTTAATATTAAAAGGCGAAGCGATAATTCGCTTATTGTGCCTTCACTTGATTCATTATCTACAGGACAAAGTGCATTATTCAATATGTTCGGTAAGCGTTTAAATCTTGGGTAGCTTTACTGTCTACGTTTTTGAACTCATAATGATAGTAAATAGATTTTTACTACACTCCGCTTGATAGGAGATAGAAATTTACTACATTTGGAGGTTTCATTATGAGTAAGAAACGTGCTCCAGGGCGTTCCCTGGACGAATGGATGGAACTGGTAACCGAATGCAGACAAAGTGGCCTGACAGATGCTGCATGGTGTAATGAGCATGGGATATCTCCCAGCTGTTTTTACAATGCAGTTGCCCGTCTCCGCAAAAAAGCCTGTCAGATACCGGATCCAGCCCCCAAAGCCAGCACTCTTGACCTTACATTTCATAAACAGGATGTAGTCCAGATTGCTATAGAACCGGAGTCTTCTCCGGCAGGACTGATCCCAGATAATGGAAACAGACCTATGCACCTTGACAATTCACATACGATTGAAATCGAAGCAGACGGATTGCTTATACGAATGAGTAATGAGATCAAACCGTTACTTCTGAAGATGCTTATGGATACGCTTAAGGAGTCGTTATGTTAGCGGACATCTCAAGTGTTGATGCGATCTATATCGTCTGTGGCAGAACAGATATGCGCAAGTCCATTGATGGATTATGTGCGATCATCCAGGAACAGTTTTCGATGGAGATCGACCATGCACTTTTTCTTTTCTGCGGTCGTAAATGCGACCGTATCAAAGCTATTTTAAAAGAACCTGACGGGATCGTTATGATCTACAAAAGACTGACCGCCCAGGGATCTTACCGGTGGCCCAGGAATAAATCTGAGGTCCGGAATCTTACATGGCGGGAGTTCGACTGGCTGATGTCTGGCATTGATATTGAGCAGCCCAAAGCGATCAAGGCAACGTAAAAAAGATGCACATAAAACTCTTGTTTTTTGCTGTATTTTCGGCACTTTCAAGGTCTGGTAAATCCGCTGTTTTGCTGGGAAAAGCCACTGTTTTCTGGTATAATGGAAACATCAGAAACAGGAGGAAAAAGCAGTGGCAGACAGTTCCAAAGATATCCAGCTCCGTGAGCTGAAGGACATGATAAACGATCTCAAAAAGATGATAAAAACACTTCAGGCAACTGTTGATGCTGCCAATAAACGGGAAGCGGTTCTCACCCAGGAACGGGATAATCTGAAAGAAGAGATAGACCTTCTCCGCAAAAAACTGTTTGGCACCTCCAGTGAAAAAAGAACTCTCGATGTTCCAGGACAGTTAAACTTTTTCAACGAGGCTGAACTGGAACAGGATCCGGAGGCTGCAAAAGCAGAGGATCTTGAAACAATTCTTCCGGAAAAAACAGCAAAAAAGCGAAAAGCAAGAGCTACAGATGCGGAGCGTTTTAAGGGAGTTCCTGTTGAAAAAAAGTATCTGGAACTTTCTGAGGAAGAGAAACTCTGCCCTGTCTGTGGTACCCCGCTGAAAGAAATCGGGGAAGAGTTTGTCCGCCGGGAACTGGTTTTTGTACCGGCAAAACTGAAAGTATATGAATACTACAGCAAGAGCTATGAGTGCCCGCAGTGCAGGCTTCAGGATATTCCGGTTATCAAAAAAGGAAAAGATGGTAGAGCTCATATGCTTTATGGAATGGCTTCTGCCGGAACGGTTGCCTGGGTAATGTACCAGAAGTTTTGTAATGGTCTTCCATACTACCGTCAGGAAAAAGACTGGAAACAGTATGGCGTAGAGATCACCAGAGCTACTATGGCAAACTGGGTGATCCGAAATTCTGAAGCATTTTTTCTTCCTATGTATGAATACTTCCACAGGAAACTTCTGGAACGAGGATTCGCGATGGCAGATGAAACGCCACTTCAGGTTCTGCATGAACCGGAACGCCGTGCACAGACCAAGTCATATATGTGGCTGTTCCGCAGCGGTGAAGACGGAGGACCACCTATTATCCTCTATAAATACTCGGAGACCCGGGCCGGGGATAATGCCGTAGATTTTCTTCACGGCTTCAAGGGTTATCTGATGTGTGATGGCTATAGTGGATACAATAAAGTTCCAGATGCCAAACGCACAGCCTGCTGGGCACACATCAGAAGATATCTGACAGATGCCATTCCCAAGGGAAAGGCTCTGGATTATACCCAGCCATCCGTACAGGGAATGCTGTACATTAACCAGCTCTTCCATCTGGAAGATGTGATCAGATCAAAGTATTCTTCCTTCGATGCTATCAAAAAGGCGCGTCTTGAAAAAGAAAAGCCGGTAGTAGAAGGCTTTTTGTCGTGGCTTGATCAGCAGAGCCCTATCCGTGGAAGCAGAATGGATAAAGCTGTCACCTACATTCAGAATCGCCGCTCCTATCTGTCCACCTATCTGGAAGACGGCCGCTGCAGTTTTTCTAATAATCTCAGCGAAAATGCGATCCGCCCGTTTACAGTAGGCCGTAAAAACTGGCTGTTCTGTGATACACCAAACGGAGCCCAGGCCAGTGCTATCGTGTACACAATGGTAGAAATGGCAAAAGCCAATGGAGTAAACGTCTATCACTATCTTACCTATCTGCTGGAAAAACTGCCTGATGATAGGATGAGTGATGATGAATTAGAACTTCTGGCGCCATGGAACGAAACCGTCAAAGCTGAGATCGAACGTCGTGCAAACGAATCAAATCAAACATATGTGAATTGTGAAGGTGCTCCGACTACTGAAAAGTAGTCGGGGATTTTTCTATCATACCTAAAAATTAAGAGCTTACCTTACAACGTACAAAGATTTTCTGCCAATTTTCGCAGAAAGTGCCGCTCAATCACCTATTCCGGTGATTTTGCGACACTCCCTGCACAAAAATGACAATGACACAAAACTTAGCAGATCTGTGACACAGGAGCAAATCTGATTAGTGACAAACTGAAAAATCAGCAACACCTGACCCTAATGTCCCTTTGAGCTAGAAACTATTTTACTGTACGTGCCTCATAGAAAACTAAGTACTCATCACCTATTGGATTTTTATTTGTATCACAAGAAACCGCGAAACTCCATTCTAGTAAAACTGATCTTCCTTCTAATAAATCATCCTTGAACAATTTTTTTATTTCAGGCACATATTTTAGTAATTGTTCTTTTTCACTTTTTTTTAGGAAATTTTCGTTTCCTATATATTCTGTTTCTTGATTATTGTGATAAATAATTGTAACTTCATGATCAGAATACGTTACTAAATTCCACAGATCATTTTTTACTGCTTCAATAACAACTCTATTTCTTTTTACTTCAAGTGTTCCACTTTTATTTGCAATAAAATATGGATAATATATTACCATACCATTGTCACCAAGTTTATGCAAAAGATTATTAGCAAATTTAGTTGCATTTTCTGTATTTTCCCCAACTAAACGTGGTAAATTTAAGTCTTCTCCTCTATAGACTGCACTTCTTATAGTCCAAAGATTTTTCGCACTTAGTTTTTCGTTTCCAGTATATTGTTTCCATGGAATTGATGGCAAGCTCATTTCTTTCAATTCTAAAAATCCCATTAATTTATTCATTGATATTTACCTATAATACAATTTTATCAAATTGCTCTCCTGTTATTTTTTCATATTGATTTATAGCATAGGAATCCATCATACCAGATATGTAATCACAAATCAATCTTTCTTGAAGCATTTTTTCATTTTCAATTTCTTCATGAATAAAATTATTTACTCTATATTCCGGAGGTAAAAAAAGTGTATTGCCTCTATAAAATTCTACCAATTTTTCTAATATTATGTCTCCTTTTTTTTCATATGTATATACTGCATCATTATGATTAATACAAGTATATGTTATTTTTTTTAATCCATGCGCTAATTCTTCATATTCTCTAAATCCTAATTCTTTATCAAATTGAGACCCTCTTTTTTCTTTTTCTTCCTTGGAAGTTTCAACAAATCCTAAATCATTAATAAGAGTATAGATAATCATTGAAGACAATTCTTGTCTAAACAATTTTGAAAAAATCGATGAATCAATACCTTTTGTTTTATATCCACTATCCTCTTTACATTCTTCGACTATTTTCTCCAGTTTTTCAAATGATCGACAATTTCCATACTTATTATAAAAATCGTGTAAAATTTCATCAATAGTATAACATTTTTGTCTTAATCCATCTTCCAAATCATGAGCTGCATATGCAATTTCATCCGCAATATCAACAATTTGGACATCTAAAGTTCTTACAGTTATCTTATTCTCTTTTACAAATTTATTTAATAGGTTATAATCATCATCATAGATGAATTTTTTGTAAATTAATGAATTGCCTTCTTTATATTTATGAAAATATTTAACCACACTAAGCATAGTTCTATATGTCAAATTTAATCCTTGAAAATTTTCCTTTTTCTTTTCAACAGATGTAAGTATTCTTAAAGTCTGGGCATTTCCCTCAAATCCGCCAGCATGTTTAAATAATTCATGCAATTTTCTTTCTCCAGAATGACCGAATGGAGGATTTCCAATATCATGCGCTAATGCTCCAGCTTCCACCACAAAAGATTCTTCTTGAGAGTAACCTAATTCATATGCTATAGAACGTGCAATTTGCGCCACTTCCAAACTATGTGTTAATCTGTTTCTAAAAAATTGGTCTGGTTTTATTCCGAGTAATTGCATTTTTCCTTGGAGTCTACGAAATGACGAGGCATACATTATTCTGGAATAATCTCTTTGGAATTCCCCGTCAGCGCGTTCTCTTTTTTTCTCCGTTGTATTTGCACGATTATATAATTCTTTCTTTTTCAAATCTCCTAAATATACCTCTTTTTCTTCATTAGAAGAAAAAATTCTCATTTTTCTATTTTCATTTATTATTTGTTCTGTCATATTAATCCTCCACTTTTGTGTATCCGAACCCATGCTACCTTTTGAGATCATTCCCGTGATAATCCAGAATCTTTGTAAGAGTTCATGATCAATAAGATTTCCATTTCATCCCATCCGATAATGTTTTTGTACGGCATCATAACTATCTTTATTGAATCGAAGTTCTATGACACCAAAAATAGTATTGTAGTCGTGCATAATAGTTTCTCCTTTGCATTGTAATGAATAAATGTTGTATCACAATAATAAAAAAATATACCGATTTGAGCAGAATAGATATACCGATAATTTCAGAATGATCGTACCGTTCCAACAGAATTTGCATTCTTGCCAAATCAATATTTCTTCTAGCTAGGTTTTACTCGCCATGAAAAGTATATTGATCAATTGATACGAAAGGGTTTTCTCTCAATAACAGTTTTTATAATTTTTATCATATTCCACCTTCATCAAGCATTTCATTTTTTTATTTCAATGTGTTTCCCAAGTACATTGGTTGGTACTTACTGTCGACACATACTATTAATTGATTGGTTTATGCCACAAATTTGTTTCTACTTTTTCAAATCTATATTTCTGTTTTATATTCGGGTATTTCTGTTTATCAACCTTACTTATAAACATTTCATACGGTCTTGCGCATGTTTTGTATGGTGGATATAATCCCTGATATACTACTAGTTTCTCATTAGTCTCACTATGACATGCAAATGCCAAAATTTTATAAATATATTCTTGTGATTCAGGCGAAACACATTCTCTCTTAAAATGCTTTACTATATCTCCTATATTAAACTCTCTATCTGTCATGGCCAACTCCTTATTTTGTCAATTTTGTTGTATTTTCATTATCATCCCATAATGATTCGAAATATTCTTTATATGTATCAAAGCCTTTTTTACCTTTGTGAAATTTATATGTAATGGTTTGTTGACTTCCAACATGATACCAATATGGTCCAATATAAATATCATCATCAACTCTCCAATAAAAATCCAATGTCATACACTTATAACCTTTGACCTCAATTTTTCCTTTATACCCTTTTAAATTTAAATCATTTGCCCAAGTCACAAGCTGCTCAATACTATTTCTTATCTGTCCTTCCGTTTCTTGTTCTTCTATTTCTCTTTGTTTCAAAAAGATATTTTCTTTGTCAGGATTCATTGTAAGTATTCGAATATTGACCCCCTTTCTTAATATCTTTTCTACTTTTTTAGTGTGCTTTGTTCTAAATGATTTTAATCCAAAAGCTATAGCATCTACTTGTTCTTTTGCTTTATCCAATTCAGGATCTGATTCTTTATTCTTTTCGGCTCTTGTTTCATATATTTTTTCTAATCCCCATTCTTCCAAAGGATCCTCTTTTTTTCCGTCAATCAATATAGCCTGAGCCAAAATCACTATTCCGGACGCCAATAAAGAACAGCCTATACTAATCCATATATTTTGGCTCGTTTTTAACCAAAATATATCAGCAAGAATTACAAGCAGTCCAACAATAATAATAACAAGTCCTGTATTAACTGCTTTTAAATCATATTTTTCTTTCATAACTACCACCCCCGCAAGTAATAAATATCATTACATTTTATCCAGTTCATAATCTACTATTTGATTAGAAATAATTATATCCCCATAATTCATTTCTTTATTAATTCCACCGCAAATTCCTGTTAATGTCGCTTTATCAACATCTAAATAATCTATTGCCTCTTTTGCATTTAATTGTCCCATTCCTAAAAATGATGTACAAATAACCGTTAATGTAACAGATATTCCATAAACAAAATATGTTCCTCCATTTATCATCTCTATTTTTCTTGGCTTTAATGGAGAATCCATAGCATCCAGAATCTCCAGTTGATTCTTAGAATTCTCCATCAAAATATATTAAAAACTATTTTGAGTAAAACTACAAATTATAAATTTTAATATAGCTTTATCATCAGATGGAACTGGCATAGATTGCATAATTTTGTCCATATGATCTCTTCTTCACACTTTATCTGGAAAGTCAATTTGACCTGTCCAAATTGAAATCATCTCTTTTTCATCTCAAGAATCCTGCTTTGCAGCATTCTCATCGCGTTTTCAATCAGAATTGCGAACTTGTTTCTCAATTACCTAATGCTATCCCTATAAATCTAAAATTTCACTTACTAAGTTAAGTACTTCTTTTTTACTGTTATTTAACAAAAATGGACGAACCGCCCCTTTATTATAATTGCCCATTTCTAAACGCAATGTCGAATTCTCTTTTAATTTCCTAATTGCAGCCGCAAAAGAATTCACATCATACGGATTTACCAAATATCCAGTTATTCCATCTTCCATAAAATCAGCTGGTCCTCTAATATTGGATGTTATTAATGGTAATCCACAATACATAGCCTCCAAAGGTGCTATAGGTAATCCTTCCCGATGCGATGGAAAAACAAACAAATCTGATTGGAGACAAATATCCAGAACATCCATCCGGTACCCCAGAAAATGCACATTATTTTGCATGCTCTGTTCTTTGGCCAAATTCACCAGATTATCTAACTGATTTCCCTTACCACATATTATATAATGAATATCTAAGTTCTTCAGTTGTCCTAACGCTCTTATAACTATCTGGTGGTTCTTATTTTCGTTAAGTTCGCCTACTGAGATACAGACAAAATTATCCTCTGACAAACCAAGTTCTGTACGAATATTCGTCTGCTTTTCACTTTCCCTCAAACGATTTGGATTAATCCCAATACCATGTATATATTTTACAGTAGGCGCATGCATTTTTTTGGCTCGTCGAAAATCTTCTTGGTTCACAGTAACAATCACATCGCAAAGTCTGGATGCATACAACTCAATTGGAAAAAATATCATCCAATTTTTTTTCGGTGCACCTTTAAAAAAATGGAAACCATGCGTCATATAGAAGACTTTAGTTCCTTGCTTCCTTGCTTTTCGCGCAGCAATTCTTGTCATCACTCCCATTACCGGTTCATTTGTCCAGATCAGATCATAATTACCGTGGTCTATCACTTTTTTTATATCTTGGTAACCAACGCAATTAATAAGGGCTACAGGACTTCTTTTTAAGCGAACTATATGTATTTTTTCAATATATCCTTTCAACTTATTACGAATTTCATCCACTCTTCCACCCACATCAGAACATGCTATTTCCACTTGATAGCCATTTTCTGAAAGATTTATAATATGAGGAACAAGAAATTGTATCATCATAAGATCTGTTGAGGTCACTAGTATGCGTTTACTCATGAATATATTCCTCTATTCTCTCCACTATTTTTTTAGCAGACATTCCATATTGATCTCGAAGATATTTTTGATTACCTACTATCGTTGCATAAACATCATTCAAACCAATTCGTAATAACACTGCTCTTCGGTTTCGACTTTCCGCAATCACTTCTGCCACCGCGCTTCCAAAGCCACCAACAATATTATGCTCTTCGCAGGTAACAATCAAATCAAATGATCTTATACACTTCTCTATAGTTTCTCTGTCTATAGGCTTCACTGTCGGAAAAGTATACACAGCCGGATCATACCCTTTCTCCTTTAATATATCATAAGCCTCATTGACTTCCTCAAAAATCGCTCCTGTAGAAAAGATTACTACTTTTTCGCCATCTTTCACTTTAATCGCTTTTCCAATTTGGAAATTGTCAATGGATTTATGAATTCGTTTTTCTCCACCACGACCAAGCCGCAGATAGCAAGTTCCCGGATAGGAGGCAATCGCCTTCGTGGCTTCTTCTGCTTCCACCAGATCTGCTGGAGCCATCACTACTACATCCGGCAAAGCTCTTAAAACTGCCAAATCTTCTGTTGCCTGATGGCTCATTCCCAGAGAACCATAGACGAAACCACCGCCTACACAGACAATTTTCACATTAGCATTGTGGTAAGCACAGTCATTACGAATTTGTTCCAGACAACGAAGCGTTGGGAAATTGCCAATAGAATAGGTAAACACGGTTTTTCCCTCTAACGCCATTCCTGCCGCTACTGTAGTCATATTCTGCTCGGCAATTCCAATATTGGTAAATTGATCGGGTACTTCCTCCCAATAAGGTTTCAATACGCCAAAACCAAGATCTCCTGTAATAAGTTCAATATTTTTATCTTTTTTTGCCAGCCCAACCAGCGTTTTCACAAATGTATCTCTCATATCTGCTCACCTCCTATAACCTGTGTTCCCTTTCATTTGTACCAGGCGTTGCTTCCACTCTTCGCATTTTTTCCGGATATGTTGTATGCCAAGTATATGAAAACGTGTGGTCATTTCCAATATCATCCCCTTCTTGAGGCAATACAGGATTCTCTATACCATTTGGTGTATACGGATCTTCCACACCTTCTGGTTTATGTTTGTGAAGTTCCGTCACTGCTGTATCATATTCCCAGCCATCATGCGGAAAGCGATAATGCCACAGGATATCATTCTGCATGAAAGATACTCCAAACCCTTTTATCGTATTCGCGATAATAACAGTCGGTTTATGTGGTATGCGCTTAGAGTATGTCTCCGTCTTTTGGAACGCTTCCTTTAATTCTTTATGGTTATTTCCGTTGATTTCAACCACATTCCAGCCAAAAGCAGCCCATTTCGCTCCAAGACTTTCAATTTCTATTGTATTTTCGTTAAAATCAAGACTGGCCATATGATTATGATCCACAATACACACCAGATTATTAAGCCGGAAATGATTCGCAAACATAACAGCCTCCCATATGGAGCCTTCATTGCATTCTCCGTCTCCAAGAACTACATATACTTTATGATTCTTTCCATCTTTTTTTGCTGCATAAGCCATACCTGCCGCAGCTGACAATCCATGTCCCAATGAGCCAGTAGAAAAATCCACTCCCGGCAAGTGATGGGAAACATGCCCCGATAAACGGCTCCCATTTGCATAATGTGTTTTCAGTTCTTCTACATTAAAAAAGCCAGACTCTGCCAGTGCTGCATAAATCGCAGCTCCAGCATGGCCTTTACTTAAAATAAAGCGATCCCTGTCTTCCCACTTTGGATCTTCTGACCTGTACCGCATAATGTCTGTATATAAAACAGCAATAATATCTGCCACAGACATTACAGCTCCAATGTGACTTCCACCAGATAAATGAGTCATTTCTACTCCGTGCCGACGTATCTTCCAAGCTAATTGTTCACTATCCATTTCTAACTCCTCCACAACTCTATATGATCAAACAAATTATCTTGTCTGTAAACTATCCACGAGACATTTCATCCAGATTGTTAATTTCACTTTGACTTAACGACCAACCAACACCTTCGATATTGCTTAGAATCTGATCGGGACGTTTCGCTCCGCATAAAACAACAGATTCTGGTAAATAATCTAAAATAAATCGAATTGCTACAGAAGCAATCGATGTATTGTGTTGTACTGCAATCTCTTTCATAGCTTCCACTATTTCAAGATTCTTTAAAAACTTTTCACCATGAAAATTAACATAAATTTCTCTAGAACGCCTGTCATCAGACCCAAACTTTGAATTTCTGTTATATTTTCCAGTCAAAATACCCTGCCCTAAACTTCCCCATGTCAGAGGTGTCATATTCATTTTTTTTGAAATAAATGTCATATCTTCCTCATTTTTTCTACATGCCAGGCTGTACTCATCCTGAAAACTGACAAATCTTCCGGCATATAGTAACAATTCTGATAAATCTTCCTGATGAACATTACTCAATCCATAATAACGGATAAGTCCCTGTTTTTTTAAATTCTCCAATGTATCAACAACTTCACTAATTGGTGTGACTCCATCACGGTAATGAACCTGATACAAATCGATGTAATCAGTTCCCAATCGTTTCAAACTTCCTTTTAAAGCTTCATAAATCCAATCAGGGCTGTTATCATAAACCGTCTTTCCACCGCCGACGCGAACGCCAAATTTAGACGCTACGATTACTTTCTCTCTTTGATTTCCAAGAGCTTTTCCAAGTGTTAATTCTGACTGTCCCAAACCGTAGGTATCTGCCGTATCAAAAAAATTGATTCCTCTATCTATAGCTGTATGCACAGCATCAATCAATTCAGTTTCCTGAACATTTCCCCAACCATAGCCTCCCATGGGGCATCCACCCATACAGATTCTTGAAACTTTTAAATCTGAGTTTTTTAGAGTTATATATTCCATTTTTATCTGTGCTCCTTCTTTACAATAAAACCATAAGCTTTCTCTAATACTTTCCAAACAGTCAGAAATACTAATTTCATATCAACAACAAAAGAAACTTTGTGTGCGTATTTCACTCGTAGCTTGTTCTTTTTCGGCATAACATACTTTTCATATATTTCATCCGCATTTACCTCTTCGCCAACAATTTCATCCAGATTTATAAATTCTATTGAGCTATAGTCTGTAATACCAGGACGAACCTGCAAAATATCTTTTTCTTCCCCTTTATATAACTGAACATATTTTATAATTTCAGGACGAGGTCCTACTATGCTCATCTTACCCAAAAAAACCTGTCCCAATTGGGGGATT
>ERZ825137.3154-NODE-3154-length-18064-cov-196.066855_pt1 | contig 18064 bp, 15 predicted proteins | sample MGYA00519873_ERZ825137 | MGnify/ENA primary metagenome ERZ825137 (study PRJEB31778, sample SAMEA3449190) | human gut metagenome | biome: human gut; feature: human-associated habitat; material: faeces | place: United Kingdom | collected 2010/2012 ...
TCGAGGCTTTTGAGTGAGGGAGGGATTTGTGAAGTGAGTGAATATGTCAGGCCAGCACCGTTGGGCGACAATAATGGGCGAAAGTGCCGCCCGGTAGTGCCAAGGAGTACCGTTGGGCAACGATAATGGGCGTAAGTGTCGCCCGGAAGTGCCGATGAACATCGTTGGGCGACAATAATGGGCTTAAATGTTGCCGGGGAGTGCGGCTTGAAGGGAGGTGGTGAAGAGTCGAGGCTTTTGAGTGAGGGAGGGATTTGTGAAGTGAGTGAATATGTCAGGCCAGTACCGTTGGGCGACGATAATAGGCTTAAATGTTGCCGGAGAGTGCCGGCTTGAGGCGATGTGGGAGATGGAAAATAGTGGGTTCATAGGAGTGAAAAATGTTGCCGGAGAGTGCGGCTTTAGGAACTAAAGTGGGGATAATGTCAATGATTGACTTGTCGGAAGATAGTAAACTTTTTGGAAGATAATAACTTAATGGTGATAACATAGGAATAATGAAAAGTAATATAGAGGAATTAGCGGGAACGGTGGTAAATAAAGCTGCTGGGGAAATGGAAGCAACAGCGGCTGTAGAAACATCAGAATCATCAGAGCCAGCAGTAGATACAACAGCAACAACTGCAGCAACAACTGCAGCAACAACTGCAGCAACTGCAACCGCAACCGCAACATCAGCAACATCAGCAGCGGCAACATTAGCAACGGCGGCGGCAACAGATTATTACTCAGATGGTAAGCACTATAACTCGTTTGTGGGGTACTATCGTCGGAGGTATGGCGAGAGGGTGCAGAAGCTGGTGCTTGACGCGGGGTTCTCTTGCCCTAACAGGGACGGAACGGTCGGTTGGGGAGGGTGCTCCTACTGTGACAACGCGGCTTTTCATCCGGGGTATAGCACTCCGGGGAAGGCGCTGCTGGCTCAGATCGAAGAGGGGATAGAGTTCCAGAGAGTCCGGTATCCACGGGTCAGGCATTATTTGGGATATTTTCAGGCATATTCAAACACCTATGGGACTCTGGAGCGGCTTCGGAGGGCTTATGAGGAGGTGCTTAGCCATCCGGAGGTGGTGGGAATCGTGATTGGGACGCGGCCGGATTGTGTGGATGAGGAGAAGCTGGACTACCTTAGCGGACTTGCGGGCGGACGCGTGCTTAAGGGGTGGCGCAGGACTTTTGGCGGAAGTGGCATAGATGGCGGGTGGGCCAATGAAAGAAGCGCTGATAGCGGAAGTGGAGCCAATGGCTGGCGGGCCGATGACAGAAGTACCAATGACAGAAGTACCGATGACAGAAGTACCAATGACAGAAGTACCAACAGCATAAGTACCAACAGCATAAGTACCAACAGCATAAGTACCAACAGCATAAGTGCCAACAGCAGAAGTGCCAACAGCAGAAGTACCAGCAACGGAAGCATCGATGACAGAAGTACCAACAACGGAAGCGCCGACGGCGGGCTGCCGGAGGGGAAGACCATCGACGCGCCGATCGTTGTCGTGGAATATGGCATCGAGTCCTGCTACGACGCCACGCTTCGGAGGATCAACCGCGGCCACGACTTCGAGTGCGCGCGAAGGGCGGTGGAAATGACTGCGGAAAGGGGACTCGACACGGGGGCGCACTTCATCCTCGGGCTCCCGGGCGAGACCAGGGAAATGCTTCTGGACCAGTGCGATGCCATCTCATCGCTGCCGCTCCGTTCCGTCAAGTTCCACCAACTTCAGATCGTCAAAGGCACGGCGATGGAAAAGGAATATGCCGCCGATCCGTCGGCGTTCTACCGGCCTGGGCTTGATGAATATCTCGACTTCGTGATCGACATCCTCGAACGTTTGAGACCCGACCTCTACATCGAGCGGGTGGCCGGAGAAGTGCCGCCAAGGTTCGTGAACGACACTCCTTGGGGGCTTGTCCGCAACTTTGAGATCCTCCGCATGCTGGACAGGCGCATGGAGGAGCGCGGCGCGCGGCAGGGCCGGCTGTTTTCGAAATAAGTAGACATTGAAAAAATGATCACTAAGGTCTGCCGGCGATGAAAGATATTCATGGATGATGAAGGAATATGTCCCCTTGCGGCGATGAAAGATATTCATGGATGATGAAGGAATATGTCCCCTTATGACGATGAGAGAGATTCCTTCGGCGGGCGAAGGGAAGCGGGGCTACTTACGGGCTACTTATTTTTTAACGCTTACTAACAGCAACTATTGCGTGAAAATTCTTATATTTGTCAAATTTATTTGATTACAATGGCGAAGTTTGTAAACCGAGAGATTCCTGAAGGCCTCACCTTCGATGATGTTTTACTGGTTCCGGCACATTCCGATGTACTTCCACGTGACGTTGATGTCACAACAAATTTCACGACAGACATTAGGCTCCACACTCCGATCGTGTCCGCGGCGATGGACACCGTCACGGAGGCCGATCTTGCCATCGCTATGGCAAGGGCTGGCGGTATCGGCGTGATCCACAAGAACATGCCGATCGAGAAGCAGTGCGAGCAGGTCAGGCATGTGAAAAGGGCGGAGAACGGCATGATCTATGACCCTGTCACCATCAGCCCGGACGCGACTGTCGGCAATGCGCTGGCCATGATGAAGAAGCATCACATCGGCGGCATTCCGGTTGTTGACGGCAACGGCTTCCTTATCGGCATCGTCACGAACCGTGACCTCAGATTCCAGGAGGACATGCAGCTGCCTATCTCCCAGGTGATGACACGGGAGAATCTCGTGACCGCGCCTAAGGGCATAACCTTGTCGGAGGCCACGAGGATCCTTCAGCACAGCAAGGTCGAGAAACTTCCTGTTGTGGACGGCGACGGCAAGCTTGTCGGGCTGATCACCTACAAGGATCTGATGAAGATCAAGGACAACCCTATCGCGTCAAAGGACAGCAAGGGCCGTCTCCTGGTGGCAGCTGCCGCCGGCATCAAGTCCGACACGATCGAGAGAATCGGCATGCTCATTGACGCGGGCGCGGACGCTGTTGTCCTGGACACCGCTCACGGCCATTCCGAGGGCGTTCTGCAGATGATCCGCAAGGCCTGCGACGCCTACAAGGATTTCCAGATCATCGCCGGCAATGTCGCCACAGGAGCCGGCGCCAAGGCTCTTGCCGAAGCCGGAGTCAAGGCTGTCAAAGTCGGTATCGGCCCCGGCTCGATCTGCACGACCAGAATCATCGCCGGCATCGGCGTCCCTCAGCTGACGGCTGTCATGGAGGCCTTCTATGCCCTTAAGGGTACGGGAGTTCCTGTCATAGCCGACGGCGGCATAAGATATTCGGGAGACATCGTGAAGGCTCTTGCCGCAGGCGCCGGCACCATCATGGCAGGCTCCCTGCTTGCCGGAACGGAGGAGTCTCCGGGAGAGACCATCATCATGAACGGAAGGCGCTTCAAGTCCTATCGCGGCATGGGATCGCTTGAGGCTATGGAGCAGGGTTCCAAGGACAGGTATTTCCAGGACATGGAGGCAGACATCAAGAAGCTCGTTCCGGAAGGAATCGTGGCTCAGGTGCCTTACAAGGGAACCGTCTCCGAGGTCGTGTACCAACTTGTCGGCGGACTCCGCGCCGGTATGGGGTACTGCGGTGCCCACACGATCGCCGATCTGCGTGACGCCCAGTTTGTGCGCATCACCAACGCGGGATTCCTTGAGAGCCATCCGCACGATGTGACCATCACGAAGGAAGCCCCTAATTATTCAAGATAATCGTCAGATAGCCAGATGTTTCCAAAAAGGTTGCAAATAGTCCTGCTGGGTGTGCTGCTGGCTCTCCTGCCTTCATGCAAGGCTATCTCCTCGCTTATTCACGACGGGGAGGTGGTCGCGAAGCTGGGGGATCACAAGCTGTACCGCTCGGAACTTGATGATGTGATACCAAAGGGCACGTCGCCGGAGGACAGTGTCAATCTGGCCAACCTCTACATCAATTCATGGGTCAGGGACAAGGCCTTCATGGACATCGCGCAGCAACGTCTGTCCAAGGAGGAGAAGGATGTCTCGAAAGAGCTTGAGGCCTACCGCCAGTCGCTTCTCCGCTATCGTTACGAGCAGCGCTACGTCAATGAGAGGCTTGACACGACCGTCTCCGAGAAGCAGATAACGGACTATTACGACTCTCATAAGGAAACCTTCAAACTTGAGCGTCCGATTCTCAAGGCCCGTTTCCTGAACATTGACAAGGATTCTCCTAATCTGGCCAAGATCAAGAAGTTGATGTCTTCGGACAAGGTCGAGGACGTGGTCGCGGCGGACAGCGTGGCGTTCAACTCCGCCCGCCGCTACCACGACTATTCCGGGGAATGGATCGATGCGATCAAGCTGGCGGCGGAATTCGGAGTGGACTATGTACAGATGCTTTCCCAGCGTTCCGGACAGTTCATCCAGATCCCGGACGGGGAGGACAAAGTCTCTGTGGCTTTTATAGTTGACTATGTCAAGGCCGGCGAGATCGCTCCGGTCGAGTACTGCGAGGACAGGATCAGGGACATCATCATAAGTGGAAGAAAGCACGAGCTCCTTACCGGTTTGGAACGGGACTTGATAGAAGATGCCAAGCTTAGGGAGAATTTTGTAATATATTAGAGATGATAAAGAAAGTAGCAATCACCATCTTCGCCCTCGCGTCAGTTTGCGCGATGGCTTCGGCTCAGAAATACAAGTACGTTGACAAGACGATCGCGGTTGTCGGCAACGAGGCTGTCTTGATCTCGGACATCGAGGGTGCCGTCAAGGACAGAAGCGCCCAGGGACTGTCCTCCGACAGGAATGTCCGCTGCGAGGTGCTGGAGTCCATCCTTGAATCCAAGATATTCCTGATGCAGGCAAGGATCGACTCTCTGACGGTCAATCAGGACATGGTCGAGGGAAGCCTTTCCCAGCAGGCTGACAGAATGCTGACCTACCTTGGAGGGGAAGATAAGGTTGAGGAATATTTCGGGAAGCCTCTCTACCGCCTCCGCCAGGAATGGCGCAAGCAGTACGAGGACATGAGCCTCACCCAGCAGGCGCAGCAGGAAATCATGAGGAAGATTCCGGAGATGACCCCTTACGATGTCAAGGAATATCTTGACACGGTCGACGCGAAGAACCTTCCGATTGTCCCGATCAAGTACCAGCTCAGCCAGATCTGCATCTATCCTGACCGTGAGGCGGCCAACATGGCTGTGCGCGAGAAGCTTCTGGATCTGCGCGAGAGGATCATCAACGGAGAGAAATTCTCCACTTTGGCACGAATATATTCGGAAGACCCTGGCAGCGCCCGTAAGGGAGGTGAGCTTGGAATGGCCTCAAAGTCAATCTTCTGGCCAGTGTTCTCTGATGCGGCGATGGCTCTCAAGCCGGGTGTCATCTCGCAGATTGTCGAGACGCCGGACGGCTTCCACATCATAGAGGTCATCGAGAAGAAGGGGGACATGTTCAATGCCCGCCACATCCTGATGAAGCCTAAGTACACCGACGAGGACAGGGAAAAGGCGTTCAAGACGCTGGACAGCCTTCGTACCGAGATCAACAACAACGCCGTCACATTCCAGATGGCGGCCAACTTCTACTCACAGGATCCGGCCACCAAGACTAACGGCGGTCAGATGTCGGATCCGAACACCGGCTCGGCCTATTTCGAGATTGACCAGCTTAAGCCTGAGGACTACATGGCCATCAAGGATCTGAAGGAGGGTGAGATCTCGGAACCTGTTGAGTCTACGGACAATGACGGTCGCCAGGATCAGGTCAAGGACTATGTGGTCGGCAAGACCATCTACAAGATCATCAAGGTTGACCGTATCATCCCTGCCCACACTGCGTCCTTCGACGAGGATTTCAGCCAGATCCAGGAACAGGTGCGCCTTGACAAGCAGATGAGGGCGATCGACGACTTCCTCGCCGAGAAGATCAAGGAGACCCACATCATCATCGATCCGATGTTCAGGGACTGTGAGTTCCGCCGTTCAGGCTGGGCATCAAAGTTCGCGGAAGACTGATGCTCCCGAGACGCCTGGCATATTCATTACTCCTTTTGCTGCTCACGTTCAGCCTTTCCGCCCAGACCACGGAGCGGAAGGACAGTCTTGTGAGGCTTCTCGGCTGTGATGAGTTGCAGCAGGTTGATGAATATGGCGTCCAGTACCGCAAGGCCTTGGGTCACGCGCGTTTCGAGCACAACTCGACCCTGCTGGTCTGTGACACCGCCTTGTGGAACGTCAACACGAATGTGATCAACGCCTTCGGCAATGTCCAGATCATCCAGAACAGCACGGTGCTCAGCAGCGAGAGTCTGGATTACCTGATCGACCAGAACCTCGCGCAGTTCCGAGGCTCTTTGGTGCAGCTTCGGGACAAGGACGGCAACACGCTCAGGACAAGGGATCTGGACTACAACACGAAGGACAGTGTCGCGGTTTTCCGTGGCGGAGGAGCCTTGCGTGACAAGGACGGCCAGGTCATCGAGAGTGTCGAAGGGTCTTATTTCTCCAAGCTCAGCACGTTCACGTTCACGAACAATGTCAACATGTACACGGACTCGATGTTCGTGAAGACGGATTTTCTCAGCTACGACACCGAAGCCAACCGTGCCACGTTCGGCACCGGCACCAATGCCTGGAAGGACGACAACATGCTCTCTTCCAAGGCTGGCCTCTATGAGAGAAACATTGATAAATTCACCTTCACCACCGACGTCCATCTTTTGACCGAGGGTCAGGAGGCCTGGGCCGACACGCTGGTCTACTACCGCGCCCGTAATGAAGTGGAGATGTTCGGTCATGCCGAGTTGTTGGACACGAGCCGCAATGTGGCCGCTGTCGCAGGCTACATGCAGTACATCGATTCCTTGTCCTATGTCAAGATGACCAGGGATCCGGCCGTCATCATGATCAGCGAGCAGGACGGAAAGAAGGACACCGTCTATGTCGGAGCTGACACATTGATCCTTCGTTCGATACCGAAATGCGATGTGGATTCTGTCGAGTTTGTCAGGTCAGAGGCCCGATTGAAGGAGTTGAGTGTTGATCCTATCACGGAGTACCGTCGCAAGGCTGCCGAGGCTGCCAAAGCCGCTGCCGAGGAGGCCCGGAAGAAGATGGAGGAGGAAGACCCGAACGCGAGGGGATCCTTTGACAAGGGAGCCGCCGCGCTGGCCGAAAGCAGAAAACCGATCCTTCCCGCCCCGTGGGATGATGATGTCATTGAATATGAACCGCCTCGCTGGAGCTGGACACCGCCGGCCACGGAGTCATGTTCTTTGCCGGTCGCCGGGCTTGTCAAAACTCCCGCCCGCCCGCTCGCTCAGAACCCCGACACTTTGAAGTCGGCAAGTCTCAAGCCTCAGGCCGACACCCTTCGCACCCGGTCCAATACCCTTCGCACCCCGGCAGACACCCTTCGCGCCTCTGCCGACACCCTGAGATCTCAGTTGGACACAACGGCGTTCCAAGCTGACAGTCTTGGCTTCGCAAAAGATTCGCTGGCCATGGCGGACTCCCTTTCCATTGCCGCGAAAGACTCGCTTGACCTGACTCCGAAAGACTCCACAAAGATCAATTTCATCTACGGAATCAATAACGTCAAGGTCTTCAGAACCGACATGCAGGTCGCGTGTGACTCCCTGGCCTACACCGACCTTGACTCGTTGATACGTCTCTACAGGAAACCGTATGTCTGGAATGAAACCAAGAGGCAGTACACGGCGGACAGCATAACAGTGATTGTCAAGAACCAGTCCATCGAGCGCGCGAGCCTGATGTCAAACGCCTTCATCATCGTCCAGGAGGACTCCCTCTCGTTCGATCAGATCAGGGCGACGGAAATGATGGCCTATTTCGACAGCACTGGAACACTCCGGCGTTTCGACGCGATGGGCGGGGCGTCCGGTGTCTTCTTCATAGAGGAGAACAATTCGCTTGCGACGGTCAACAAGTTCGAGTCGAAGATGATGACGGCCATTTTGAAGGAAGGGAACATTCAGGATCTCAACTATTTCGACGCTGTCAAGAGCGATGCCTATCCTGTCGTCCAGCTAAAGAAGGACGAGAGGATTCTTAAGGGTTTCGACTGGCAGCCTGAAAAGCGTCCCAAAGGTCCGGAGGACATCACCGAGTACAAGCCGCGAGAGTCTCAAAGGTCTGTCTACGAGCAGATTCCACGTGCGAAATTCGCCGAGACCGACATTTATTTCCCTGGCTATATGAGCAGCGTCTATAAGATGCTTGCGACCCAGGATTCTCTGAAGCGCGTCCGTAAGGCGGAGAGGAAGCGGCTGGAGGAGTTGCGTAAGGCCGAGGAGGCTCGTGTGGCGGATAGTCTGCGGGTGGCAGCCGACAGTCTTGCGCTCCGGGACAGCCTTGCCAGAAAGGACAGTCTGGCTTTGAAGGACAGCCTTGCGTTGAGGGATTCCTTGGCCGCGCGTAAGGACAGCATAGCGTTGAAAGACACCCTTGCGGTTTCCGCGGACAGTGCGTCTGTAAAGAATCCGTTGGATCCGGCAGCGGCGAGGAAGGCTGCGAAAGAGGAAAGCCGTAGGAAGCGTGCGGAGGCGCGTGAGGCAAGATGGGCTGAGCTTGACGCCCGTGATGAGGCCAAGGCCAAAGTCAAGGAAGAGAAAGCCTTGAAAAGGAAACGTAAGAAGACCCTCAAGACGCTGAAAGCAATGGAGAAGCGGCGTGCCAAGGAAGATCGGATGCTGGAACGCTATCGTCTCCGCTTCGAGAAGCAGAAAGCCAGAAAAGAAGCCCGGGCCGCCAAACGCTCCGTCCGCTGATGCCCCGACTTTGCTTTATGCGGAGATTTGTGACAACTCACGTCCGATAGTGCGAATTTGCTCCAGAATTTGATTCAGGCGTGCGTCGGATGGCTTCTTTGCGCCACTGATGTACTGGGCGAAAAGACTTTGGGAGATACCCAGTCGGCGGGCGACGGCGGAAGCGTTCAACTCCGGATGCTCGATGAATATGTTGTAGAGTATTGTCTTATCCTTCTTTTCAAAGAAATTCGCAAAGCAAAGATCCTCGTCCAGTTCCGGCCAATGAATGCCGTTGGCGTCAGGGACATAGTTGCATCTCTGCTCTTCCGTTGCATACTTCAAACGAGGATAGTCCGCGAAACGCTCTCTCGCTTCCCTTCCATCCTCTGTCCGGATCCACACCGCCGAATCCGTCAGCCAAATCTCCTTAACTTTGATCATTTGTCACTCACTTTATTGAAGAAACGATTCCAATGCTCAGCGATCACCTCAACGTTCTCCTCAATCACAGCTTCGACCATCTTTAACTCCGGAGGCTTCAAGCCATTGTTTTCCACCAGTTTAGTAACCTTCAAAAAATAACCTGCCTCATCTTAAGGAATCTTTTCGGTCTATATCTGTTTTCTCATCAGTCATGTGCCACCGGCACACTCCTTCTTCGAAAATAGATCTATCCTCGAAAATCTTCTCCTAATCTGAGGCAGGTTATTTTTTTCACGTTACTTAACAGGAAAGATGGTAAACTTCGCATTAACATCCCCTTTCACTACATGAACATGAATAGGCCAGTGGTCATTGGCGTAGAACATAAATCTAAAGCCAAAGAAGTAAAATATGGTCGGCATCCTCAAATCTTTTTCTCAAAGACAAATATAGGTAATATTTTTATAACCTGCAAAAAAAAGAGGGTGACATTGGTCACCCTCTTCTTTATCTTTTTGATGTATAATTTCTAGAGCAGCTTCTTGCGGAGCGCGTCGATCATGTCTACGGTCATGGTCTCCATGTCGTAGGCAGGAGACCAGCCCCATTCCTCGCGGGCGCAGGAGTCATCCATCTTGTCCGGCCATGAGTCGGCGATCGCCTGACGGACAGGATCGACCTCATAGCGCATCCTGAATCCAGGGATGTGTTCCTCGATCTTCTTGCGCAGGATCTCAGGATCGAAGCTCATTGACGCTATGTTGAATGAGTTGCGGTGTTTCAGCTTGGACGGGTCGGCGTTCATGATGTCCACGGCGGCCTTCAGGGCGTCAGGCATGTACATCATGTCCATGAATGTCCCGGCGGCGATAGGACAGACAAACTCCTCACCCTTCACGGCGGCGTAGTAGATCTCAACGGCGTAGTCGGTTGTGCCTCCCCCAGGCAGAGTGACATTGGAGATCAATCCCGGGAACCTCACCGAACGGGTGTCCACGCCATACTTCGTGTGGTAGTAGTCGCTGAGCAGCTCGGTGGCCACCTTGGTCACGCCGTACATTGAGCGCGGCCTCTGGATCGTGTCCTGAGGCGTGTCCTGGTGTGGGGTCTCCGGACCGAACGAGCCGATGGACGATGGAGTGAACACGGCGACATTGTTCTCGCGGGCGATCTCAAGAATATTCATGAGACCGTCAATCTGGATGTGCCATGCCAGTTGCGGCTTCTTCTCCGCCACGGCGGAGAGCAGGGCTGCCAGATTGTAGATCGTGTCGATGTTGTACTTCTTCACGATTCCGAGAAGCTGCTCGCCGTTGCATACATCCGCCTCGGCGGCAGGGCCGCTTTCGAGCAGAATACCCTTAGGCTCAGCGCCTTTAATGTAACCGGCAACAACGTTGCCCTCAGGACACATCTTCCTGATTTTCATTGTCAGCTCGGAGCCTATCTGGCCGGTCGAGCCTATCACAAGTACGTTTTTCATTGCAGATGGCTTGTTTTATGCTTACTTAGCTTTTGCAAATTTACATTATTTTCCAATAAGTGTTCTTATTAATGCGAAAATATAAACTAATTTCACGAAAATTGATATATTTGTCATGGCGAAAACGAAACGTTTTAAAAAATCATAAGATATGTACGGAAAATTCAAGGATCATCTGACAGCGGAACTCGCCTCCATCAAGGAAGCCGGGCTCTACAAGAACGAGAGGAACATCGCTTCTGCCCAGTCTGCGGAGATCACTCTCCAGGACGGCAGCAAAGCCCTTAACTTCTGTGCCAACAACTATCTGGGACTGGCTGATTCTCCAAGGCTCATCGAGGCCGCCAAGAAGGCAATGGACGAAAGAGGCTTCGGAATGTCCTCAGTACGTTTCATCTGCGGAACCCAGGATCTCCACAAGGAGCTGGAGGCGGCGATTTCCAATTTCTTCCACACTGAGGACACCATCCTCTACGCCTCGTGCTTCGATGCCAACGGCGGTGTGTTCGAGCCTCTTCTCACGGCAGAGGACGCGATCATCTCCGACTCTCTGAACCACGCTTCGATCATCGACGGCGTGCGTCTGTGCAAGGCTGTCCGCTACCGTTACGCCAACGCGGACATGGCCGACCTTGAGCGCTGCCTCCAGGAGGCCCAGGCCCAGAGGTTCCGCATCATCTGCACGGACGGAGTCTTCTCGATGGACGGCAACGTGGCTCCGATGGACAGGATCTGCGAGCTGGCCGAGAAATATGACGCGCTCGTGATGGTTGACGAAAGCCACTCCGCCGGAGTTGTCGGCAAGACCGGCCACGGAGTCGCCGAGCAGTATGACTGCTATGGCCGCATCGACATATTCACAGGCACTCTCGGAAAGGCATTCGGAGGCACCGTCGGCGGATTCACCACCGGCCGCAAGGAGATCATCGACATGCTCCGCCAGCGCTCCCGCCCTTACCTCTTCTCCAACTCACTGCCGCCGATGATCGTCGCCGCCGGCATCGAGATGTTCAGGATGCTGGGAGAAAGCAACGAGCTTCACGACCGCCAGCAGGAGAATGTGACCTACTTCCGCGAGAAGATGCTGGCCGCCGGCTTCGACATCAAGCCTACGCAGAGCGCGATCTGCGCGGTGATGCTCTACGACGCGCCGCTTTCCCAGAAATTCGCCGCCAAGATGGCGGAGGAAGGAATATTCGTGACCGGCTTCTACTATCCGGTTGTCCCTAAGGGCCAGGCCCGCATCCGCGTCCAGCTCTCAGCCGCCCACAAGCGCGAGCACCTCGACAAAGCCATCGCCGCCTTCATCAAGGTCGGCAAGGAGTTGGGAGTCATCAAATAGACTTTTTTGATCATTCATAAGTTCCGGTCGCCAAGCCTGTCGAAGCGTCCGGAACTTTTGATGAATAGGAATATGCCAAATCTGAGATTCTGGATGGACAACGCCCGGAAGATAGCCCTTCCCCAGAGCGCCATCCCATGCCTGACAGCTATAATCCTCTCGATCGGCCAGGACGGATTCTTCTGGCCTCTCGCGATACCGGTTTTCCTCGGAGTCTGCGCCGCGCACCTGGGGATGAACCTCGCCGATGACTATTTCGACTACCTCAAAGGACTCCCTTCGGGAGAGATCCGCTCGTCCCTTGTGGCCGAAGGCTCGGTCCGCGCCCGGATGGACAAATGCCAGTACATCCTCTCCGGCGCGGCCACCGAAAAGGATCTCCGCAAGGCCATGATCCTATTCCTTGGCTTCGCGGCCCTGATGGGTCTGGCCGTTGTCATATTCCAGATGCTCACTAACGGCCCGGCCTCCGCGCTTGCTGTCGCCGCCTACGCTTTCGCCGGACTGTTCATCGGCCTCCAGTATTCCGGAGCGCCCATGCGCCTTGGCTATCACGGCCTTGGCGAGCTGGTCATAGGCGTGGTTTTCGGGCCTCTGAACATGATGGGGGCGGCTGCTGCGGTGACAGGAGCGGCCTTCCGCCCGGACATGTTCATCCTGAGCATCGGCATCGGTTGCCTTGTGACGAACATCGTCTTTGTCCATTCTGTGATGGAGGCTGCTGCCGATAATCGGCTCGGGAAGCGCACTTTCGCCCACCTTCTCGGAGGCAGGACCTCGCAGATCACCGCCCTGGCCGTGTTCACACTGGTGCCGTTCATCTGTCTGATTTGCAACGTCTTCCTCTACGACTGGAGCCACTGGTACCTGCTGACCCTCGTCTCCCTGCCGCTGTCCGTCTGTTTCCTCAGCTCCACCTGGCGCTTCATCAACAACATGCCCTGCGACGACACTCCCCGCTGGTGGATGGGGCCGATGGGAAATTGGAATGAATATGTCAAGGCAGGCGTTGACTGGTTCCTCTTCCGTTGGCTGATGGCCCGCAACATCAACACATTCTTCTGCCTGGTGGTCATCATTGTGTTCATAATCAATTCTATTGTAAAATAACAACCCGCCTTCCGCGCGGCAACTATCTTCTAATATGATCAAGCAATACGCCTACCTCGCCTGGTGGTTCGTCCGCGCCCGCTTCTTCGGACGCCGCGCCCCGCTCCAGACCGTCCTGTTCATAACCGACAAATGCAACCTCCGCTGCAAGCACTGCTCCGTCTATGGCAGCGCCGGCAACCGTCAGAGGAAGTTCGATGACATTGTGGAGTCTCTTAGACGCTCCTACGCAGCCGGTTCCCGTTTCGTCGATCTGGAAGGCGGTGAGCCGACCCTCTGGAAGGAGGACGGCAAGACCATCAACGACATCATAGACGCGGCTGTCAGGATCGGTTTCTTCTCCGTGACGGTCACCACGAACGCCCAGCAGGACTTCTCCTGGATCCACCCCCACTCGATCTGGGTCTCCCTTGACGGCATCGGCAGGTACCACGAGGCGATCCGAGGCGAGGGCACCTTCCCGAGGTTGGAGGAAAACATCCGGAAGTGCGGCCACAAGCACTTGAGTGTGAATATGGTAGTGAACTCCCTGAACTGGGAGTCCCTGGATGAGGTAATGGAATATGTCCGTGCCAACGACGCGATCGAGCAGGTCTCCATCAACTTCCACACCCCCTTCCCCGGCACCGAGTACCTGATGCTCCCTCCGGCAAAGAAAGCCGAACTGATCGACAAGGTACTGTCCTACAAGAAGAAAGGCTATCCGATAATGAATTCCGCCTCCGGCCTAAGGAAGATGAAGCGCAACACCCTTGGCCAACTGAGGTTAGGAAAAGAATGCTTCGTCTCGAACTTCATCTACCCCGACGGCTCCGAAGGCCTCTGCACCGGCTACGGCACCTCTCAGTGCCGCGACTGCGGTTTCTGCATGGCAGGCGAGATGTCCTCCGTCTTCCACTTCTGCCCCGACACCCTCCTTGCCGGCTTCAAGCTAAGAATGTAGCCCCTCCAAGAGGAATTCCCTCCGCCCATAGCACCCTCCACCCCCCAAACTCTGCCCCCTCGGGCGACAGAACAGCCCCAAACCGTCGCCCAAGAGTGCCGCACCGCGCGCTTGGGCAACAGAACAGCCCCGAAACGTTGCCCAAGAGTGCCGCACCGCGCGCTTGGGCAACAGAACAGCCCCGAAACGTTGCCCAAGAGTGCCACGCCGTACCCTCGGGCGACAGAACAGCCCCAAACTGTCGCCCAAGAGTGCCGCACCGTACCCTCGGGCGACAGAACAGCCCCAAACCGTCGCCCAGAAGTTCCTGCCGGAGTCGCTGAGCCTCTATCCCGCGCTTTATCGCAGCGGCGAATAAGCAATCTACTCCGCGTAGAGCGAGATGATGTTGAGGATGACCTGGGAGGCTTTCTCGATGCTCTGGAGAGGGACGAACTCCATCTTGCCGTGGAAGTTCAGGCCACCGGCGAAGATGTTCGGGCAAGGCAGCCCCTTGAAACTCAGGTTAGCACCGTCGGTGCCGCCACGGATAGGCTGGATCTTCGGCTTGATGCCGGCCATCTCCATCGCCTTCACGGCTTTCTCAACCACGTGATAGTGCGGCTCGACCTGCTCGCGCATGTTGTAGTACTGATCCTTGACAGTGGCCACAGCCGTACCCTCGCCGTACTTCACATTGATGAAATCCACGCACTTACGCATGATCTCCTTCTTGCTCTCGAACTCCTTGCGGTCATGGTCACGGATTATGTAGGTGACATCCGCCTCCTCGACCGAACCGCTGAAACCGACAATGTGGAAGAAGCCCTCGTAGCCTTCGGTATATTCAGGCCTCTGCTGAACAGGCAGCAATGCGTTCAACTCAGTGGCGATCAGGATCGCGTTCTTCATCTTGCCCTTCGCGTAGCCCGGGTGCACGTTTCTTCCCTGAATGTGGATCTTCGCCGAGGCCGCGTTGAAATTCTCGAACTCCAGCTCACCGATCTCTCCGCCGTCCATCGTGTAGGCATATTCAGCCCCGAACCTCTTGACATCGAATTTAACCACGCCGCGCCCGATCTCCTCGTCAGGCGTGAAACCGATCTTGATCTCACCGTGCCTGAACTCGGGATGCTCCACGATGTACTGCACCGCGTCCATGATCTCGGCCACGCCGGCTTTGTCGTCCGCACCCAGAAGGGTTGTGCCGTCGGTGGTGATGAGCGTCTGCCCCACATAATGAAGCATCTCCGGGAACTCCGAAGGCTTCAGCGCCAGTCCCGGCACACCTTTCAAAGGAATGTCCCCGCCGTCATATTCATTGATGATCTGAGGCTTGATGTCCGCTCCCGAAGCGTCCGGAGCGGTGTCCACGTGGGCGATGAATCCGACCGCCGGCACTTTCGCCTCGATGTTCGAAGGGATCGTGCCCATCACGTAACCATATTCATCAAGAGTGGCTTCCACTCCGAGAGCCTGCAGCTCGTCGCGCAGCATGCGGAGCAGATTCAGCTCCTTCTCCGCCGATGGCTGGCTCTCTGATTCCTCGTTCGACTGAGTGTCAACGCTGACGTACCTCAGGAACCTGTCTAAAACTTTTTCCATTATTCTTGTTATTTTCTGGTCACCGAGCCTGTCGAGGCCACTTTCATAATGGCACTTCGGCGGGCACGGTGGCCGCTTGTTTATTCCTTAGCCCTCAAAGAGGCGATGATGGTGTAGGCGATGATTCCGAGGAACGGGATGATGGCGATGGCCTCGCCGTATTGGGCGTTCCAGCCGGTCAGGAACCAATCCACGTTGAAGAACTTGAGCAGAGCGCTCACGACTCCCATCAGCGCGCCGCCGGCGATGAAACCGGAAGCGATCAGCGTACCCTTGTTCAGACGTATCTCATTAAGCGCCTTGTCCTTCGAGCGGGTGCTGACGAACCAGGAGATCGCTCCGCCTATCAGAAGAGGCAGGTTCAGGTCGATCGGAATGAACATACCCAGCGCGAACGCCAGGGCAGGGACCTTGAGGAAGGTCAGCACTATGGCCAGCACGGCCCCGATCCCGTAGAGCAGCCACGGAGCGCCGCCGCCGTTCATCATAGGCTGGATCACAGCCGCCATCGCGTTGGCCTGAGGAGCCACGAGCGCCTGGTCACCGACGAAACCGTAGGTCTTGTTCAGCACCAGCATCACGCCGCAGACCGTCGCCGCGGCCACAGCCACGCCCACGAACTTCCAGCCTTCCTGCTTTCTCGGAGTGCTGCCGATCCAGTAGCCGATCTTAAGGTCGGTGATGAAGGAGCCGGCCACCGAAAGCGCCGTGCAGACGACACCGCCGATGATCAGGGCCGCGGCCATGCCGGCGTTGCCCTTAAGACCCACACCAACAAGGATAAGCGCCGCGATGATCAGCGTCATCAACGTCATGCCGCTCACCGGGTTCGTGCCGACGATGGCGATGGCGTTGGCCGCCACCGTGGTGAACAGGAACGCGATCACCGCCACGATCAGCAGTCCCACAACCGCCTGCCAGACATTGTTCACGACCCCGCCGAAAGCGAAGAAGGCGAACACCGCCAGAAGCGTCAGCACGATGCCGAACACGATGGTTTTCATAGGAATATCCTCCTGCGTCCTCTCGGCCTTCCCGGCATTGCCACCCTTCTTGGAGAACTCACCGACAGCCAGACCGACAGCCGACTTGATCACACCGAACGACTTGATGATGCCGATGATGCCGGCGGTGGCGATGCCGCCGATGCCGATGTGGCGCGCGTAATCTTTGAATATCTGGTCAGGACTCATCTCCCCGATTGTCATTGTCACACCGGTCCCCATCAGGTCGATCACCTGGCCGCCCCAGATGAGGTTCATCAGCGGAATGATCACCAGCCACACCAGGAAACTGCCGCAGCAGATGATGAAGGCATATTTCAGACCGACGATGTAGCCAAGACCCAGCACAGCCGCCCCGGTGTTCAGCTTCAGAACGACCTTGGCCTTGTCGGCGATTGTCTGTCCGATGCCGGCAACCGTTGTGCTCACGGTGTCCGCCCAGGCTCCGAAAGTGCTGACGATGAAGTCATAAAGACCACCGATGAGACCGCTGACAAGAAGCGTTCCCGCACCCTTGCCGCCGCCTTCGCCGCTAACGAGGATCTGTGTGGTGGCCGTCGCCTCCGGGAAAGGATACTTCCCGTGCATCTCCTTCACGAAATATTTCCGGAAAGGAATGAGGAATAATATTCCTAAGACACCGCCAAGCAGCGAGGAAAGGAACATCTGCATGAAACTGACATCCACTCCGAGGATGTAGATGGCAGGGAGTGTGAATATGGCGCCCGCCACCACGGCCCCTGAGCAGCCTCCGATGGACTGGATGATGACGTTCTGCCCCAGTCCCTCCTTTTTTCCGAGCGCGCTGGTCAGACCCACGGCGATGATCGCGATAGGGATCGCGGCCTCGAACACCTGCCCCACGCGAAGACCCAGATAGGCCGCCGCCGCGGAGAAGATGACCACCATCAGCAGACCGAGCGTCACTGAATATGGCGTCACTTCCGCCCATTTCCTTTCCGCCCCCAGGAGCGGCTTGTACTCCTCACCCGGCGCCAGCTCCCTTTGAGCGTTCTCCGGCAATGAATTTCTTGTTTCTTCCATCGATCGTTATTTTGTTATTGTTTCTTTCTTATGTGGCCCGTCGCCGGGTCTTTCCATCGGCTGCCGGGCTTTCCTTTGGCCGCCGGGCCTTATCATCAGCTACCGGGCTTTCCTTTGGCCGCCGGGTCGCCGCTGAGCTTGTCGAAGCGCCGGTGTCTTCCTGATCGAAGCACCCGCCCAGGCTCTGCGGCAAACAAAGGTACTATTTAAAGGTGAGAATTCCACCCCGCTGAAAAATATTCCTGAAAAAAGTCAAAAAAAATTTGGTAGTAAAGAAAAAGTGCGTATCTTTGCAGCCCGTTTCGGAAGAAGCGGTACAAAACAAAGTTCATTGACAATACTGAGAGATTACAACGAGGTAAGTGTAAAAGAATAGATTA